>Ga0316223_1000143_pt1 | contig 100513 bp, 95 predicted proteins | sample TBH18009metaG_FD_206007 | JGI IMG/M metagenome (GOLD analysis project Ga0316223, IMG submission 206007) | Freshwater microbial communities from Trout Bog Lake, Wisconsin, USA - TBH18009 | ecosystem: Environmental > Aquatic > Freshwater > Lake > Hypolimnion/Profundal zone | place: USA: Wisconsin...
TCAGCCGGACCGGGTTCTGTACCGACACGATCGCCTGCTCGCCGAACGCCATGACCAGGGCGCGGTTCAATCGGTTCACGGTCGCGGCGTGGTCCTGTCCGATCGGCGCCATGTCAATCAGCTCCCCGTCGATCAGTTCCACGCGGTCGTCTTCATCGAGGATGCCGGTCTCAGCCATCCGGTAATACTCGTCGACATTCAGTTTGTGCCGCGTCAGCAGTAGGTCCGTGTCGTCCATGGTGCACACTCCACGATCGATGAAAGCCGATACTGGCACACCGCGAGCCACTGGTTCAACGATTACGCCGCCTCTAAACCATCCCGCGGATGCGCCCGCCATCGACCCGGATCAGGCTGCCGGTGATGTATCCGGCCTTGTCGCTGGCCAGGAACGCGCCCATCGGTCCGTAGTCGTCGGGCGCTCCGACCCGTCCCGCCGGGATTTGCGCCACCGCGCCGGCCATCCGTTCGGCCAGGGCCTCCTCGAAGCTGATATTTTTCTGCCGCCCCAGCGCCGCCGCCGAATCCCGGGTCCGGTCGGTCAGGATCGTGCCCGGCGCCAGGACGTTCATCGTCACGCCGTCCTTCGCCACCTCGCCCGACATCGTCTTCAGCCAGGCCCAGATCGAGGCACGCAGTGTGTTGCTCAAGGCCAGGTTCGGGATCGGCTGCTGCATGCCGGTGCTGCCCACCACGATGATCCGGCCCCAGCCACGCGCGCGCATCGCCGGCAGCAACGCATTGGCGATCCGGATCGGCGAAACAACAATGTGCTGGAACCACTTGACCAAATCGGCTTCCGCCATGTCGGAGGCGGTGCATTGCGGCGGACCGCCGTGGTTCAGGACCAGGATATCGACGCCACCCATCGCCGCGACCGCTGCCTCGGCCAACCGGTCCATCGCCTCGCCGGACGCGACATCCGCGACAAAACCGGCAGCACTGGCCGCGCCTTTGGCCCGCAGCGCCGCCGCCGATTCGTCCAGCGTTGTTTGGTCGCGCCCGCTGATCGTCAACGCGGCACCTTCCTCCGCCAGGGCGTCCGCAATCGAACGGCCGAGTCCCTTGGTCCCGCCCATCACAAGTGCCCGGCGATTCTTCAATCCGAAATCCATGGCCCGCTCCCAAGATTATTGACGGACATCATAGGGGGGACGCGCGGGGTGGGGAACGACCCGCGGCCTTCGCGGCCGGCACCACCGAAGACGGTTCTTCCAGCGGCCTTGCCGGTTCGGCCGATTTGCGTTTTCCTCCCATACTGAACCGCTGCGAAACCGTACCAAGAAAAAACGAGGGGAACACCACACCATGCCAAACTTCCTGCACGGGATTGCCGTGCTTGGCATCTGCTTGCCGCTGACTGTTCCCGCCTTCGCGCAATCGCAGACAATCGGCGACCCGCCCGAGGCGTCGAACATGCAACTGGTCGGCTATAGCGACCTTCAGGCGCGTTCGGCGTATCAGCCGACCATCCATCGCCAGGGCGACCGCTACATCGCCTATATCGGCCACCATGGCGGCACCGACGCGGTTCCCAATCCTGTCAACCCGATGAACGGCAAGGCCGAACCGAACGGCACCTCGATCGTCGACGTCACCGATCCGGCGCATCCGCGCTATCTCGCCCATATTCCCGGTATGCCCGGCACCTACGAGAGCGGCGGCGCCCAGATGGCGCGGGTGTGCGACGGCAGCCAGTTACCAAAGGGCGATAAGTCGGCGGTTTATCTGCTGCGCGCGGAGGGGCAGGACGCCCACGAAATCTACAACGTGGCCGACCCCGAGCACCCCAAGCTGATCACAAGGCTGCCCGGACTGGCCGATACGCACAAGAATTTCTGGGAATGCGACACCGGCATCGCCTACCTCGTTTCGGGCGTCAAAGACTGGCGGGTGCGCCGGATGACCGAGGTTTACGATCTGTCGGACCCGGCGCATCCGGTGAAAATCCGCGATTTCGGTCTGCCCGGGCAGGAGCCGGGTGCCACGGGCGTGGTGCCGACCGAACTGCATGGCGGGATTTCGCTGGGGCCGAAGGCGAACCGGGTCTATTTCGGCTACGGCACGAACAAGGGCGGCCTGATGCAGATCGTTGACCGTGACAAACTGCTGCACGGGCCGGCCGAACCGACGGCGGACAACCTGCGCTATCCGGAAATCTCCCACATGTTCCTGTCTTCGATGAACGGGGCCCACACCACGTTCCCGATCCCGCACATGAAGATCGAGGAGTTCAAGAACGACAAGGACGGCGGTTACCGTGATATCATGGTGATCGTCGATGAAGCCATCCTCAACGAGTGTAACGAGGCACGCCAGATGGTCTGGATCGCCGACATTACGGTCGAGACACGGCCGATGGTGATCTCCAGCTACACGGCCAAGGAATCGAGTGGGAATTTCTGCCAGCGCGGCGGCCGGTTCGGCTCGCACTCGTCTTCGGAGGCCATGGACCCGGTCTATTACGGCAAACTGGTGTTTATTACCTTTTTCAACGCCGGGGTCCGGGCACTGGACATTCGCGACCCGTACCATCCGAAGGAGGTCGGCTACTTTATCCCGTCGATCACCGCGAATACCGACAAGCGCTGCGTCGATGTGGACGGCAAGCCACGCTGCAAGGTGGCGATCCAGTCCAACAATGTCGATTACGACGACCGCGGCTACATCTATGTGGTCGACCGTGCCAACACCGGCATGAGCATCCTTGCCCTGACCGGTGAGGCTCGGGCGGCGGCCGGGCTGAAGTAACGTGTGGCGGCGTTACTGTCTGTGGCTGATGTTACCCGCGCTGGCCACAGGGCTGGCGCTGGGGGCGGCGCTGGTGTGGCGCCAGCCCGTTGTGTCGGACTGGCAAGAGATCGCCTGGCCGTTCGGGCGCGACGCCTGGCCGGCCGGGCGCGCGTTCCGCTGCAACGCGGCCGCTTGCGGCGGTGAGCAAGAGGTCTATCTCCGTCCGAAAGTCGGCCTGTGCAACTGCACGCGCGGTATCACCGGCGACGCCGAGGTGGACGCCGTCAGCGACATCGATTTGCTGACTGACGATTTCGTGCCGCGCGCTGTTGGCCAACCTGTCGCGATGGGCGGCCTGGACGGCATTGCCCGCGCCTATCGGCTGCGTTTTTCCGGTGGACGCCAAAGCAATGCCGCCGGGATTGCCTTGTCCCATCGCTGCGACCTTGTGGTTGCTGCCAGTGTCGGCGAAAGCGCCGGGCAGGCGGAGGCGCTGAAGGCTATCGCCGGACTGCTGTCACGTCCGAATATCGGTAAATGGCTGGAGCAGCAGTTCGGCAAAGGCTGACGGGTTAGCCGCGATGTCTGTCTCCCGCTTCCGGCATCGGACGCGGACACACAGAAGTCATGGCACCGTTGGCGGCAAACCGGCCATGAATGTTTCCAGATACGGCTTCCAGACGGCCGCGTAGTAATGGCTGAAATGCCCGTGCGTGGCTTCGCTGTATGGGGTCAACACGTAGGTGCCATGCGCGATCGTCTTGAACGCGCGTTCAACGGTGCCGAGAGTCGGTGGATCGGCGAAATCCTCGACATTGTTGATCAGCATCACCTGCGCTTTGATTTTCGGCAGATCGGCCTCGGGACTGTAGTCGTAGATCGATTCAATTTCGAAAAGCGTATTGTTGGCATCGCCGCTTTTCAGTGACGTTGCCAGGCGCTTGTCGTACAGCGCCTTGGCCGCCTGCATCGTTGGCGCTTCTTCCTGAACGCGAGCAGGGCTCTCCATCACGTAGCTGCCAGCCTCTGCATACTTATAGAGGGTAGGGGCCTTGTCGTAGTTGCCGTTATGCCAGGTCGGGTCGTGGCGGATCAGTTCGGCTGCGGCGTGGCGCATCATGTAATTCAGGCCGCTGATCTCGGCCGGCTGGCACGACAGTCCGATCGTTCCATCCATCAGATCGGGATACCACTCCGCCCACAGAAATTGCTGCATGCAGCCCAGAGAACTGCCGATAACCAGCCGTAAATGATCGACCTTCAGCCCGTCCGTGACCAGCCGGTGCGCCAGATCAACCATGTCGTGGTATCGGTAGTGTGGGAATTCGCCTTTCAGACCATCGGACGGCTTCGACGAGCCGCCCCGGCCCAGCGCGTCGGGCATGATGACGTAATACTTCGCCGGATCGAGCGGCTGATCCGGTTTGAAAAGTTCGTCGGCCAAACTCGCGCGAAACCAGTTGGCGCCGGTGCCGTTATTCCCCTGCAACAAAAGCACGGCGTTGATCACTTGGCCCGCCGCGTTGCGTTGGGCCGAACCGATCGTGCGATAATGCAGTTTCACCTCCGGCATGGTCTCGCCGCTGGAGAATGCGTAATGGGTGACGACGTAATCGCCTTCCTGATAACCGGGCCAATGGGCAGACGGCTCTTGTGCCAGCGCCGGAAACGTCGCGGTGAGTAAGGCGGTCGCGATCAACGCGCGGACGGACATTCGTTTGGTTCCCATGTTTATGCGGTACACCTATCTTATCCGCGATCACCGGGGCCGCCAAACGCCCCTCGGCAATCAGGCATAACCCCGCTACAAAGCGATCTGGAGTGCGTCGTAGTCAGCCCGCAGACCGGTGTCGTTGCGGTCGAGCAAACCGGCAGCGGCCAACGCCTCGACATCCTCGTGAACCCGTTTGTAGTCGCGGCCGAGCGCGCGGGCGAGCGCGAGCACGCTTCGAGGCGGCGTGTGATGGACGTGGCGCAGCAACTCCAGGCGGTTGGCGGTCATGACGCGGGCGAATGTCTGCCAGTTCTCAAAGGTCAGGTGATTTTCACGAACTTCTTCGCCGGCCTCGTGTCGCGACATCGCGTCCAGGACCCGACGTTCGGTGTCGGCAAAGCTACCGCCGACGTGAATCTGTAATGTATTCATATCGCGGCACCTCTTACTGTTTCGACGTCGGCGCGGAAGTCCCGGAGAAGCTGCGCGATCGATGTAAAGGCGTAGGGCGTCTCGATACCGAGCACATGCTTGTGGTCGCCTTTACCGAGGCACTGACCAAATGCGCACTTCGATGATCGAGCCATCCTCCAGCACAGTCCTATCGCCGAGGATCAACCGGGCTTTCACAAAGACATATGGCATATCGGCCATATGGCGTCAAGTTCGCGCTACCGGAACCGCGCCGCCGCATATGGCGTCAAATCGAACCCGGGCGTCCGTCCCGCCACCAGATCGGCCACCACTTTCCCGCTCATCGCCGCCGCCGTCAGCCCGACATGGCCGTGCCCGAACGCGTGCACCACATCCGCACACCCGGTCGCCAATCCCAGCACCGGCAATCCGTCCGGCGTCGAGGGCCGGTGGCCCATCCACAGCTTGATCCGGTCCGCCGGCAGATCCGCCGGCAATCCCGGATAGACCTTACGCGCGAATTGCAGCAGCACCTCGGCGCGCTGCCAGTTGGGAGCTGCCTCCAGCCCCGCCAACTCCACCTGACCCGCCAACCGCAGCCCCGCCGGCGTCATCACACACGCCATCTTCCCGTCGCTCGGCATCACCGGATACCGGGGTTCGATGCCCGGATCGGCAATCACCACATGATAGCCGCGCTCGGTTTCCAGAAAGACCCGATCGCCGGCCGCCTTCGCCAGCACTTTCGACCACGCCCCGGCGGCGATCACCGCCTTGTCGCAGGCGATCTCTCCCTCGCACGTCGTGACAGCAAGCAATCGTCCGGCCTCGATGCGGAACCCGGTCGCCCCGGTGCGCACAATTTTGGCACCGAGTGCCACGGCATGAGCGGCCAGGGCCGCGACATAGGCGCCGGGATCGCGGCACTGGCCGTTCTCCTCGATTAGCACGCCAAACGTGTAGTGCCGGTCCAGCGAGGGCTCTCGCTGGCGCAACTCGTCCTCATCCAGTTCAAGCCATTTGATGCCGTTATAGCGGCGGACGCTCCAGGACAGCGCCTCGGCCTCGAACGCCTCCCGGTTGGGGAAGGCGAACAACACGCCTTGCTGCGCGATCAGGTCGCCCACCCCGGCTTCATCCGCCAGCTTCCGGTGCAACGCCGGCGCATCGGCCAGCAGCGGCGCCAAGGCCCGCCCGATCGCCGCCACCTTCATCACCGACGACCCGGCCATCACGAACCGCCGCAACCACGGCAGCACACGAGGCAGATACGACCAGCGGATGGTCAGTGGCCCCAACGGATCGCGCAGGTAGCCCGGCACTTTCCGCCACAACCCCGGCGACGACATCGGGATCACCGAGCTGGGGTTAAGCAGCGTGCCATTGCCAAAACTGGCGGATTGCTCGCCGCCGGGTGTGCCGGGTTCGACGATCGTGACGTCGTGCCCGTCCCGCAGCAATTCGATGGCGGAGGCGAGTCCGACGACCCCGCCGCCAATAACGACAACCCGGGTCACCAACGCTTAAACATCCTTCTTCAGGCCGTAGAATTGCGGCCATCCATCCGGCACGTCGCGCATGTATTTATGGAACGCGGTCGGCTGATCGTACATCCCGAGCGGCGCAAAGGTCGGGTTTTGCCAGAAGGCGATCTGCATCGCCTCGCAGATCTTTTGCTGCGCCGCCTGATCGGGCGCCTCGAACCACGCGCTGTACAGCTCCTCGATTTGCGGGTTGTTCGGCCAGCCAAACCAGGCCCCGGTTCCGTTGCCGCGGATCGCGATGTTCGGAGCGGGCGAAATGTTACCGAAGCCGCCGAGGAACGTATAAAAGATGTTCCAGCCGCCTTTGTCGATCGGTTCGCGGCTGGCACGGCGCTGCACCACCGATCCCCAGTCGATCGCCTGCAGGTCCACGTTAAAGCCAATCCGGGTCAGGATATCGTTGGCGACCTGAGCCTCGGCCCAGATCGTCGGGTAGTTGGCACCCGCCAAAACAACGATTTTTTGCCCGTCATAACCGGCGGCGATCAGGTCCTGCTTCAGTTTGGCGTAGTCCTTCGGGCCGCGCGTGATCTCGACCCCGGCGGTGGTCGCCATCGGTGTTCCCGGCACGAACAGGCCGACATCGGTTTTGTAGAGTGACGGTTCGGCGCCGGCGACGCCCTCCATGATTTCCTTCTGGTCCATCGCGGCCACCACGACGCGGCGGATGGCCGGATTGTCGAACGGAGGGTTCAGTTGGTTGAACCGCAGGCAGCCGATCTCGCCGGTTCGATCCTTCACCGTGACGGTGATGTCCTTGAACGTCTTGATGCGCGGCAGCAGGTCCAGCGTCGGGTTCTCCCACCAGTCAAGCTCCCCCTGCTGTAGGGCGGCGGAGGCGGTGGCCGGGTCAGGAATGAAATTCCACACCACGCGATCGACATTCACGATCTTCGGCCCGGCGTTGAAGCTGGGTGTACCGTCCTTGCGCGGCACATAAGCCGTATTCTTGGCGAACACCGTGCGGGAGCCGGGAATCCGTTCATCCGCCATGAACCGGAACGGACCGCTGCCGATCGCCTCCGGTATCTGCTGGAACGGATCGGTCGCCGCCAGTCTGCTCGGCATCATAGCGCAATAGACTTCCGCCAGCGCCGTGCGCAGCAGCGGAAACGGCTTGTTCAGCCGGAAACGGATCGTTGTGTCGGTAGGGGCAGAGATTTCTTCAACGCGCTTTAGAAGCGCCTGACCAAACGGGTTGCGCTTTGCAAAACGCTGGATGCTGGCGACGCAATCCCGCGCCAGCACGGGCTGGCCGTCATGGAAAGCCAGACCATCCCGGAGTGTCAGGGTCCAGGTCTTGCCGTCATCCTCGACCCGGTGGCCGTCCACCATCTGCGGCTGCACCTGGAACCGCGCGTCATACGCATACAGCGTGTCGAACACTGCCAGCGAATAGTTGCGGGTTACATCCGCGGTCGTCCACACCGGATCGAGCGACGCCAGATCGGCCTGTGGCGCGAAATTAACCGTTTTCGGCCCGTCCGCCCGGGCAATCCGCGGCATCGCCAGGGTTGTCGAGATCGCCGCCGCGGACTGGAGCACTCTACGTCGCTTCATTCGGCCAACCCCTGTGCTTCTTCAGTTGTCCGAAAGCCTATGCCGCCAATTTGCAATAATCCAGTGGTAAACCACGCGGAGGACCCAAATGAATCCTCCGAGCGGCGAGCGGGTTAGTGTGTAGCCGTTGTCAGGCGAGCAACCATGGCGTGCACGGCGGCCAACTGCACGCCGCGTTGCACCTGGAAGTCGAGGCCGCTATAGCCCCACCAATCCCAGCAACCCTCGGGGTTTTGCGGAATGAAGCTGCTGATGACGGCCTGCGGATACAGCACGATGATGCCGTTGGTGTCGGCCCAGTTGTTGTAACCGACCTTGCCATAGACGGCGTCTCCCACCACCGAAGCGCCCTGCTGGCAGCCATGGAACACCACATGCACCGCGCAATGGCTGCCTTTGCCGCAGGCGGCCGGGATATAGACATAGCCGGTGTCGGCCATGCTGCTCATCGCAGACGTAATGGGCGAGATGAACTCGGTCTGGTCGAACGGCACCGGTTTGGAAGACAGCCTGGCCGATTGCGGCTTCAGCGGCCCGTACATCTGCGTCAGGATCGCGTTCGGCTGGTCGTAGTTGACGACCGGCGTGGTGGTTGCGGTTGAGGCGACCGGGATGGCGCACTCGTCCACATACGGCGTGGCGGTGGTGGCGCAGGTATTGCCCGAGGTTGGCGAGATAAAGGCATGTCCGGCCGGGTATTGCTTCACATACTGTACATTCGCCGCCGGCACATGCGCCGCCTGGAAGAAGGCATAGGTCGCGTCCATCACCGACTGATGCACGGTCTGATCGTTGGTGCCGCTGAACATGTAGATCTTTTGGTTGGCCAGATTGGTGGCCGCGTCGATCTGCCCGAGTGCCGCAAACCCCCGGGCGGCGGCGAAGGAGGCCGCGCCATCCGGGCTGCCCGACATGCAGGTCACGATGCCGCCAACATTGAGGTAAACACAGTTGTAGGGTCCACCCGCGACAACACCCATGCCGATCGTACTGCCGGAGAAAGCGACTCCGTACTGGATCGTCTCGAACGCGCCGGACGACAGGCCGGATACGGATGTCCTGGCCGGATCGGCGCCGGCGGCCGGCAGTTTCTTGCTCGCGGCGGCGGCGAGGCCGGCGTGACCGAACATGGCGATTGTGGTTAAGGTCAGGAAAGTCTTTGCGAAACGCATACTGTGTCCCCGTATTGTTATTGGCGGACGCGCTCCCAATACGTTTTGTATATGATACGGGATGTGCGCGGGTTTCCCGGTCGTGGCAAGCGGAATATGTCCGGTGACATTGGATATTCACGCGCCTGTGGTGGCCGGGGCGGGGCAGGGTGATCTTATGGCGACGGGCGTTGACAGTGACACGTGCCGGCCGCCCCGCGCCGTCATGGTGCGCGAAGGGGCGCACCATCCATGTCTTTGTTTATACACGAAAAAGACGTGAGTACCGACCGGAGCCTGTGCCCGGGCCTGACCCTGGTATCGGCATGACGGGGTGAGGGCGGCTGAGAGTCGATGTCAACGGCGGTACATATTATTGCGCCGGAAGGGGGCGATTGGCCGGATCGCTGATGCGATAGAAAGCCATTTGGAACCACAGATGCACACAGATGCACACAGATCAAATCGAAAATTCTTTCTTATCTGTGTGCATCTGTGTGCATCTGTGGTTCCATTCTTCTGCTTCCCGGGATGCCTCGCCCCGGCGAACGGCGATGGCGAACGGCGATGGCGAAGGGTTGCAAATGCAATCGCCCTGCTTCCCTGCGCCCTCTGCGCAACGCTCGGCGAACTCTGCGTGAAATCGCTTGCTTCAACACGCACGCTCAGACGCGCCTATCGGCCTCTGTCCGAATAACCCGGTTTGCACCCGATCCGAACGCATAAGACTTGCCGGTATCCACTGCGTCCCGGCGTAAAACCGTCCCAACCCACTACACCCGCCGCCCGGCCACACCAAGCAGCGCCTCGGCGATCAGCGGAGCCGCCGCGTCGGACATCTTCCGGCCGTCATGCCCGACATCCGGCACGTCGATCACCCGCCACGCCAAAGCGGTGCCCAGCTCCGCCGCGGCATCCTGCCCGACCCGCAGATACGTATGCGCTCTTGCATGCCGCGTCGGGCCTTGCTTCAACGATTTCGGACCTTTGGGGAAGAAACGTCCGGTCGTCTTGATGTCCGCCGTCCCGGCCATGATCGTCAGCGGGAATTCCAGCCACCCGCGCAGACCGAGCGGCGTGACCTCGGTGGCGCCCAAGCCCCACGGCCAGTCAACCGTCAGGTCCGGCATCGCGTAGGTGCCGGCATTGGCGCTGACCGCGACGGCGACATGCTCGCGGTAACCGAACGACAGCATGCGGTGGACGTACTGCCCGCCGGCCGAGTGCCCGAACAGTCCGTAGCTCGGAACCGTGGTGATCCCCTGGTCGCGCAGGGCCTGAAACAGGCGGGTGTCGATGCCAAACGTCCATGCCTCCCGCGGGTTGGCCGAACCATCTTTGGCGTGCAGATTGCCGAAATTGTACCAGAGATATTCCGGGAAACTGGCCTCGGGGAATTCGATGGAGATGACCAGCATCCCGCCGGTGTCGGCGTGCCCCAGCCAGTAATCCCGGTAATCCCGGCCGTTGCGGGCGACGCCGTGGTGGACGAACAACACCGGCATGCCGGGATGCCAGTCCGCCGGTCGCGCACCGTGCAGGATCAATTGCCGGTCCGGGAACACCGGATCAAACCAGGGCAGGGAAGACGCGCCCGGGGCGGCGACCAGATGCGCGAGATCGGTCATGGCAGCATCGTCAGGCGGGCAGGGGTTGCGGTGACCATGCCGCATCGTAGGCCAGCCGGCCTCGATCGCAAGAATTTCTCATGACTGACATTGGCGAGGATTTGGCTAAAGCGACAAGCTAGCCTGACACCTGAACATGCTCGCTATCGGAGGCGTTTTGCATCGTTTGGCATTTGGACCTATCGTCACGCTCTCCGGCGGCAGCGGCTCGGGTGATCCAACCCATCGCGAGTCCGGCAACCGGCAACGACCGGATCGAAGGCTGAACCGAACGGGAGGCACACATCATGAAACGCCGTCACTTCATCCAATCGGCCGTCGCGACCGGCGGCTTCCTCGCCTGCTATGGCGTGATCGACCGCGCCACCGCCGCGCCGGTGCGCATTACCGCACCCGTGGTGGACAAACTGACCATCCAGGCGGTCGTTGACACCAACCACGACATATTCATCTCCGGTGCTCAAGCCCCAAACGTCGGGGTGGAGCGGGTGCGGTCGCCGGCATCGTTCGACGGCAACACGTTGCAAAGCCAGTGGGGCCTGTCGCTGCACCTGGTTTCATCCAAGGGCGCGGAAACGCGGCAATATTTGCTGGATTACGGGTTCACCCCCGACGTCCTCGCCAACAACCTGAAACTCCTGAAGATCGATCCCGCTCGGTTTGACGCGATTATCCTCAGCCACGGCCATCTGGACCATCTCGGCGGTCTGGTCGGCTTCCTGAAAGCCAACCGCGACAGGATGCGCGACGATCTGCGCCTGTATGTCGGCGGCGAGGACGCCTTCTGCCATCGGGTGCAGCAGCAGCCGGACGGCTCGTTCGCCGCCTATGGCGTGCTGGACCGGCGCGACCTGAAGGCGCTGCGCGTGCAGCCGGTGCTGTCGGAAGTGCCGATCACGATCGAGGGCCACGCCTTCACCACCGGCATCATCCCACGCGTCAGCGTCGAACACGTGCTGCCCAACACCTTCGTCGTTTTCGGCGAGCAGAACGGCGTTGGCTGCGAAACGATCAAATACGCCGACCACCACTTCACCGAGGAAGAACTGTCCGGAAAACCCGTTCCCGATCAGCATTGGCATGAGCATGCGACCTGTTTCAACCTCGGCGACCGCGGGCTGGTGGTGATCACCTCCTGCGGCCACGGCGGCATCGTCAACACCGTTCGCCGGGCCCAGGAAGTGACCGGAGTCGAGAAGATCCACGCCCTGGTCGGCGGCTTCCATTTGGCTCCCGCACCGATCGACTACCTGAAGACGATCATGGCCGAGGTGAAGACACTGCCGATCGATCATTTGATCCCGATGCACTGTAGCGGCAGTAATTTCATTGATCTTGCCAAACAAGAGATGCCCGAAAAGCTGATTCTCTGTACCACCGGCAGCAAGTTCACGTTCAACGCGTAATCTTCGCGAGCGGTACGACCTTCGGAGAGGTCCCGATGCGCCGGTGCGAAACGCATGCGGCGAACCGTCAGATCGCTGCCGCTGCGGTGGATCAACTTTCTGGGATGCCGTCGCATTGATGCGACATGGACGTTCGAGCCGCCACGCCCGGACGGGAAAACGATGATTCTATGTCACGGGACTGCCGAACCCGCTGCCTGCAAATCCAGAGTTGCGCGATCCGGAGCGCAAATTCCGAAATTTTCGCAGTACGTTAACCATTTTGGTCACACGGGCCGGAAGCCCGCGCCGCAGGAAGGCCACTTTGCGGACAGCGGTTTCGACCCTCCATTGAGCGTGTGATCCCGCCGGAAAGAACACGACATCCCCGGGGCCAATGCGACGCTCCGTGGGCAGTCCTTCGTCAAGAAACACCACACCTTCAAGGAGATACAGCGTCTCATCCGAATCATAAAACCAGTTGAATTTTCCGGGAGTGCAGGACCAGACCAAGGTTAACGCATTCCCGTCGTGGCTTCTTTGTATTTCGGCAACTTTCGCGATCGGTTTACCTTCCAAAATCCAGGATGGATTAATAGGTGCGGGCCTGAGATCGGCGAGGACGTTAGAGTGGACAAAAACAGGTATTCTCGACACACATGAACTCCCGAATTTATACATTTTTACCAAACGACAGGCTTCCAATGATATCTGGCCAGTCGACTTTGAGCGCTATAACAAAATGCGTCCGAATAGAGGCTACCGTCAATAATGCAGATGCGCAGACGTTGGTTGCATTGTCACTCTGCGCTACGCCGGGTGACGATAGAGGCGGGTGATTGACATCTCTATGTCTAAACCCTCCGCGCGGGCGGGGTCAATCCGGGCCGGCGGTTTGACGCAGCCGGGCCGTTTGCCGTTAGGGCAGGGGGCTGGCCGGCGTGCCGGTTCGCGAACCCGTCGTTCTATTGGTTCGATTGGAACGGGCAAGGCGGATGATGATCGGGCGGATCTCCCCAACATTCAGCAGGATCGCGCTGATGCCATAGACAACACTACCGAGCAGAACCGCATCGATAAGGCCGAACCAACCCAGCGGGAAGTGAATCAAAGTAAGTCCGACGGCCATCGGCACAATAGCGGCAACGCAACGGATTACTTGTCCCACCGGCAACCAGACCGGAAACAAGGCGTTGCCGAAGTACCATCCGCCGATCACTGTTGCGATCTGGCAGCAAAGTGCGGTCCACGCCGCTCCCATCATGCCGTAGCGAGGAATTAGATACACATTGAGAACAATCGTCGCCACGGTGGCAGGCACGTAGTTCCACAGCATCTGCAACGATCGGCCGGACAGGTGGAACGCATGGTCGATGAAATGATAACGCAGGCCTCGGGCCAGAGCCGTGCAACTCATAATCGGAATCAAGGTAGCCACGCCGCCGCGGAAGGCCGGTCCGACCACCGAGGATGCAATGTAGTCGGCGGTCAACGCCAGCCCGACGCAGGCCGGCAAGGTGACGGCCAGCAGCGCGATGCCATTGCGTCCAGCTTGGATGCGGGCGGCTTCCTTGCCTTGTTGCTCCAGTACCTGCACCACCAGCGGAAAGGTGGCGCTGGAGATTGCACTGCAAATCATGGTGGTTGGCCGCTCCACCAAACTATACGCGACAGTGAAGATGCCCAGCATATCCGCCCCGCCCAAGGAGCCGAGAAGGAACCGGTCGCCGGTTTGCATGATCATCGCGCAGGCCGCGGTCCCGACGATCGGCCACGCATAGTGCACCAGCCGCAGCAGTTCGGCTCGGTCCACTGGTTCGCCGGTTCGGTGAAATGGCATCATCAACAAGCGGGTATCGACGGCCGAAGCGATCACCGCCGCGATCAGAAGTCCAAGGATGATCGCGTCGGCGCCTCGGCCAAGGATGAACAGCCCCGCGAGGCCAAAGCCGAATCCGAGAACAGCGTGGAGGCATTCCACGACGGTGAAGCGGCCCATGCTGTTGTTCGACCGATTGACGGCCTGATTCAATTGGACCATCGACCGGAACAGCAACAGCGGCAGCGCCAGCAGGGCGGCGACGCGATAGTGGGTTGTCAGGTGCACCACCAGGCCTGCCCCGACGCAAATCGCCGCAACCACCGCGCTCAGGCCATACAAGGCAAGGTATGCCTCCTTCAGCAGGGCATCGCGCCGTCCTGCCAGAACCGCCGCCGGATAAAAACGCATCACAGCGATCGGAAGCGCGTGGAACAGCGACGCCTCCAGCACCAGTACGGCCGAGAACACGTAACTGTAGCTACCGAATTCGCCGGGCGAGAGAAGCCTTGTATAGGCGTAAATCATGACCATCGACACGACCGCGGTGATCGCATTCGATGGAAGATAGCCAATGATCTGGCGATACAAGAGTTACATTCCTCAACGGCAGGTACCTGCCGGGGTGTTGCTATCAAGATTGCCGAATGTTTATGAAATCGGTTCGGTAGGGCAGTCTGGCACAATGCCGGTCAGGACGGGAAAACAAACCCCCGTGCCAACGACGCGTTCGAACCTGCCGGGATTTTTGTGTGAGGGGTCATGAAGCGGCCCGGTGAGGGGGGGCGGCGACGCCTATGATAATCTGCAACGAATTATCCAGCGAACCACTGACCGGACATCAGCCCCGCCTCGGTCATGCGCCAGCAGGGATTGCTCGGTCACGCAGGCAGGCAGGGCGTTCTGGCCCTGGCTGGCGAATGCCCGGGACACAGCTTTGCGGTGGCCAGTCGGATAAAGGCGTGGATGGCGGGCCTACACCGGCCATCCACGCCGGATCACCAGCCGTTACGCCGCTTTGGCAACAGCCCGCTTCGCAATCACCCCAATCAGATGGGCCCGATACTCCGAACTGGCATGGATATCTCCGTTCAGCCCATCCGCCGGCGTCACAATCCCCGCGATCGCGTCGGGAGCAAAATTCGCCGACAGCGCCTTCTCCATCTCGGTATGCCGGAACACGCCGCCCTGGCTCGCGCCGGTGATCGCCAGCCGCACGCCAGAAGCGAACTTCGCCACGAACACCCCGACGATCGCATAGCGCGAGGCCGGGTTGCGGAACTTCTCGTACGCAGACTTCTCCGGGATCGGCAGGTCGATCGAGGTGATGATCTCACCCTGCTCCAACGCCGTTGTGAACATTCCCTGGAAGAAATCGTCCGCCGCGATCGTGCGCCGGTCCGTCTTGATCGTGCCGCCCAGCGCCAGCAGCGCCGACGGATAGCAAGCCGCCGGATCGTTGTTGGCGAGCGATCCGCCCATGGTGCCGCGATGCCGCACGGCCTCATCCCCGATCAGCGACGCCTGATGCGCCAGGCCGGGGATTTTCGCCTTGATATCGGCATTCGAAGCGATGTCGGCATGCTGGGTCATCGCCCCGATTGTGACAACCCCGCCCGAGACGGTAATGCCGGACAGGCCCAGACCCGCCAGATCGACCACCGTCGAGGGCTTGTTCAGCCGCTGCTTCAGCACCGGAATGAACGTCTGGCCGCCGGCCAAAGCCTTGGCTTCCATGTCGCCGGACAGCACCGATACGGCATCCGCCAGGCTGCCGGGCTTCTGATATGCGAAATCGTACATCGTAATATTCCCTTTGCCTTAGCTCATCATTCCGCCGCCATCGCAGGCGTATGACCCGAAGATGGGGCCGCCTGGATGATCGACCATAGTTTGGCCCCCGTCGCCGGCATATCCAAATGCCTAACGCCGTAGTCTTTCAACGCATCCACCACGGCATTGATCACCGCAGGCGGAGACCCGATCGCACCAACTTCGCCACAGCCTTTGGAGCCGAGCGGATTATGGGTGCACATGGTGTTTTCGGTGGCAACGGACAGCGAGCCAGGCATGTCGTTCGCCCGAGGCATCGCGTAGTCCATGTATGACCCGGACAGAAGCTGTCCGTCGGAGTCATAGGTGCAGGCCTCCATCAATGCCTGACCGATACCCTGGGCGACGCCGCCCTGCACCTGACCCTCGACGATCATCGGGTTGATCACCCGGCCGACGTCGTCGACGGCAGTAAATCCAACCATCTCCACGACACCGGTTTCCGGGTCGATCTCGACCTCGGCGATATGGCAGCCACCGGGGAAGGTGAAGTTCTTCGGGTCGTAGAACGCGGTCTCGTCCAGGCCGGGTTCCAGTTCCTCGATCGGATAGTTGTGCGGAACATACGCGGCCAGGGAGATATCCGTCAGGGTCTTGGACTTATCGGTGCCGGCAACCGTGAAGGTGTTGTCCTTGAACTCGATGTCCTCGACCGCGGCTTCCATCAGATGCGCGGCGATTTTCTTGCCTTTGGCGATGACCTTATCCATCGCCTTGACCATGGCGGACCCGCCGACCGGCAGGCTGCGGCTGCCATAGGTGCCCATGCCGAACGGGATTTTCGCCGTGTCGCCATGCACGATCTCGATCTGATCGAACGGCACGCCGAGCTGATCGACGACAAGCTGGGCGAAGGTGGTTTCGTGGCCCTGGCCGTGGCTGTGGGTGCCGGTGAACACCGTCACACTGCCGGTGGGATGAACCCGAATCTCGGCCACCTCATACAGACCGGCGCGGGCACCCAGCGAACCGACAACGGCCGATGGCGCGATGCCGCAGGCTTCGACGTAGGTCGAAATCCCAATCCCACGCAGCTTTCCGCGCTTCTTAGCGTCCGCTCGGCGAGCCTCGAACCCGTCCCAATCGGCGTTTTGCAGCGCGACCTTCAGCGTCGTCTGGTAGTCACCGCTGTCGTATTGCAGGGCCACCGGCGTCTGATACGGGAAGGCGTCAACACCGATGAAATTCTTCCGCCGCAGCTCGATCTTGTCGATCCCGGTTTCCAGAGAGATCACATCAACCAGACGTTCCAGCAAGTAGGTCGCCTCCGGCCGGCCCGCGCCGCGATAGGCATCGACGGGCACGGTGTTGGTGAAGACCGCCTTGACGTTGCAGTAAATCACCGGCGTCTTGTAAACGCCCGCGAGCAACGTTGCATACAGGTAGGTCGGCACAGCGGGGGCGAAGGTGGACAGATAGGCGCCCATGTTCGCCAGCGTCGTGATACGCAAACCGAGGAAATGGCCTTCCTTGTCGATCGCCATCTCAGCGGTGCTGACATGGTCGCGGCCATGCGCGTCGCTCATGAAACTTTCGCTGCGGTCGGCGGTCCACTTGACCGGACGGCGCAATTTGCCGGCGGCCCAGGTGACGATGGCTTCCTCAGCGTAGTGATAAATTTTGGAACCGAAGCCGCCGCCCACGTCAGGCGCCACGACGCGCAGCTTGTTCTCCGGGATGTGCAGCACGAAGGCGCCCATCAGCAGCCGGATCACATGCGGGTTTTGGCTGGTGGTGTACAGCGTCCAATCGCCCGACGACGTGTCGAAGTCACCCAGGGCAACGCGCGGCTCCATCGCGTTGGGGATCAGCCGGTTGTTGGTCAGATCGAGCTTGACCACTTTGTGGGCATTCGCGAACACGCCATCGACGATCGCCTTGTCGCCGATCGCCCAGTCGTAGCAAATGTTGCCGCCAACGCCGTCATGCACTTCCACAGCGCCGGGCTTGACCGCATCGGTCAGGTTGGCGACGGCGGGCAGGTCTGTATAGGCAATGTCCAGCAGTTCGGCCGCGTTTTTGGCGTCCTGCCTGGACTCCGCGATCACCACCGCGACCGGATCGCCGACATGGCGCACCTTGCCGACCGCCAGGACCGGATGCATCGGTTCCGCCATCGGCGTGCCGTCGATGTTGTGGATCTGCCAGCCGCACGGAACACCGCCCAGCCCCGCTTCCACGATATCAGCGCCGGTGAAAACTTTCACAACGCCTTTCGCGGCCGAAGCCGCCGCGATGTCGATGCTGTCGATCGTCGCGTGCGGCCGATCCGAACGCTTGATCACGGCATAAAGCTGGCCGGGACGATTGATGTCGTCGGTATAGTTGCCCTTGCCGCTCAAGAAACGCAAATCCTCCTTACGGCGGACGGACGCACCGATCCCCTGGTATCCCATGGTCGTATCTCCCTGTCCCGGTGGCGCTTATTCGGCCGCCTGAGCGTGCATCAATGGGTGAGCGGCGGCGATAGCCTTCACAATGTTATGGTAACCGGTGCAACGGCACAGATTGCCTTCCAGGCCCTCGCGTATTTCTTTCTCGGAAAGGCCTTCGGGGTGCGACTGCACGAGATCGACGGCGGTCATCACCATGCCGGGGGTACAGAATCCGCATTGCAGCGCGTGATGTTCACGGAACATCTCCTGCATCGGGTGCAGCGTGCCGTCGGCGGCCGCCAGACCCTCGATCGTCAGGATGTTGGCGCCATTGGCCTGCAGCGCCAGTTGGGTGCAGGATTTCACCGACATGCCGTCGACGTGGACCACGCAGGCGCCGCACTGGCTGGTATCGCAGCCGATATGGGTGCCGGTGAGGCCCAGTTTCTCTCGCAGCAACTCGACCAGCAGAGTGCGGCCTTCGACCTCGACCGTGTGTTGCTTACCGTTGACCGTCAGGGTTACCTGAGCCATCGCCGCTCCCTTTCGTTGTTACACACATAGGGACGCCAACAGGTGTAAGCCGGCGTGTGGCCTTACCCGTGGACGATCCCGTTGTTTGCAGTTTGGTCAATCCTGGCGTGTGCGGTCAAGCGGGGGGTCACATCCAATATTGCCAAACCCGCGCCTGCCACTCCTTCATACGCTCGTCCAGCGAACGATCCTGCCATTTCCGCAGATCGACCTCCTTGCCGGCGGCCATGTACTGCTTAATCAGGGCTTCAACCTGACCGGCGGAGTCGTGTCCCAGGATCACGGCATCGACCTCATTGTTGAATACGACGCTGCGGCGGTCGAGATTCGACGATCCGATCATCGTCCAGGTGTCGTCCACCACTGCCAGTTTGGCGTGCACCACCGCATCGCGAATTTCATAAATCCGAGCGCCGGCTTCCAGCAGATCGCCATAGGCGGCCCGGGCAGCGAACACGGCACTCTGCACATCGCTGAACGCCGGCGCGACAATCCGCACATCCACCCCTGCTCGGGCGATTTTCACAAGTTCCTCCCGCTCATCGTGCGGCGGCACGAAATAGCCGCTGCACAGCCAGACACGCTGGCGGGCACTGCGCACGGCGGTCATCAACGACGCGTAATACAGCGGCTGGCTGTTGCCGGGAGAGCTGCCAATGATGCGGATGGTTTGCACGCCCTGGCGAGGCAGCGCAGGGAAATAATCCGCCGGTTCGGCATCGGGCGCGTGCTGCTCCTGCCACGTCCCGAAAAACAGCTTCTGCAGCTCCGCCACCGCCGGCCCGTCGATGCGGATCGCCTCATCGCGCCAATAGGCCTTGCGCGTGTCGCCGTCCGGCGGGATGGCGGCGCTCTCCGGGTTTTCGTAGGCCTTGTCGAGGTTGACCCCGCCGGTGAAACCGATCCGGCCATCGACCACGGTAATCTTGCGATGATCCCGGTCGTTCGGCGACCAACCAAGCGCCAAACGAACCGAGAACGGGTCAAGCGGATTAAATTGCAGTACTTTGGCGCCGGCCGTCCGCAAGTCATCGAAGAATGCCGGCGGCGTGTCGCGTGATCCGAACGAGTCGTAAATCATGTTCACCCTGACCCCCGCCCGCAGCCGGTTATGCAGCAGGTCGGACAAGGCCACGCCGTCGGATACGACATTCGCCAGGATGAAATACTCCAGGTTAATGCTGTCGCGGGCTGCGGCGATTGCCTTGAAAATGGCACGAAAGGCCTCCGAACCGGTCGGCAACAGCGTGACCTGGTTGCCAAACACCAGCGGGCTGGCCGACAGGGCATTCTGCAGGTCGTATTGCTGCTGCAATGCGTCCACATCGTCGGTGGGCTTTTGGGGCGGCGCCACATGCCGTCCGGACAGTCCGACGTCGCGGGCGGTCAGGCCGTCGATGTGCGGCACCGAGGCGCACCGGCTGAGCAGTCCGCCAACGGCGATCGTCGCAAGGTGCCGTCGGCCGAGAGTCTTTGCTCGCGAATAAGCCAGAGGCGCACCCCATCGGTTGCTGAGACGGAGCATATAAGATGGCGCGCGGTGATAAACAGGCGACGTTGCCGATATCGTGTCGCTGGTGGACGATGGTGATCCCGGAGCGAGCGTCTGCCGCCCCGAGACGCAGCAGTTCCGGGTTAGCTTCCCGCCAGCACCTTATCCTGCGTCTTCGTATCGAAATCGCTGGCGTCATGCCGTTCGTGCAACTGGTTCGCCGGATCGCCCTGGAGCCGGTTCACGATGCGCCCGCGCTTCACGGCCGGCCGTTCCGCGATCGTGTCGGCCCAGCGTTGCACGTTCTTGTAGTCCTGAACCGCCAGGAACTCGCCGCCACCGTACAGCAGCCCCTTCACCAGCCCGCCATACCACGGCCAGACCGCGATATCGGCGATGGTGTAGTCGTCACCGCCCAGGAATTTGGTTTCAGCCAACCGCCGGTCCAGCACGTCCAACTGGCGCTTGGTTTCCATCGCGAACCGGTCGATGGCGTATTCGATCTTCACCGGCGCATAGGCATAAAAATGACCGAAGCCGCCCCCGAGATACGGCGCGCTGCCCATCTGCCAGAACAGCCATGACAGGCATTCGGCGCGGGCCGCCGGTTCGGTCGGCAGCAACACGCCAAACTTCTCGGCGAGATGCATCAGGATCGCGCCGGATTCGAACACCCGGATCGGCGTCGGCCCGCTGCGGTCCATTAATGCGGGAATCTTGGAGTTCGGGTTGATCGCAACAAAACCACTGCCGAACTGATCGCCGTCGCTGATCTTAATGAGCCACGCGTCGTATTCCGCACCGCTGAACCCAAGGGCCAGCAGCTCCTCCAGCATGATGGTGACTTTTTGGCCGTTCGGCGTGCCCAACGAGTAGAGTTGCATCGGATGAACGCCGACGGGCAATTCCTTGTCGTGGGTGGCCCCGGCGATCGGCCGGTTGGTGGCCGCGAAACGGCCGCCACTGGCCTTGTTCCAGGTCCAGACTTTTGGCGGTGTATATTCGGACGAGTCACTCATGTTTGGAAGCTCCTGTTTCCTGGCACCCAAACTGGCGCCGTCGGTCCCGCGGCGCAAGCCCGGTGGTGCCGATCGAAACGGCTTCAACCCGTTCAGATAAGAATGAAATGGCATTGCACCATCTTGAGGTGCATAATTTGTCGCGGAAACAACTTGCTGCGATGCTGAATTTTGCGTTCGCACAGGCCGCTGCTATGGTTGAACTTCAGGGAACAGACCGAAGCATCGGCAACAGCGAGACGAACAATGGAAATCCGTGGGCTGGGCTACATGGGTGTCGGCGCATCCGACCTCTCCGACTGGACATCCTTCGCCACTGATTGGCTGGGTATGCAAATGATCGAGCGCGGCAACACCGCCCGCGCCTTCCGCATGGATGACCGCAGCCAGCGTTTGGTCGTCGATCGCTCGTTGGCCGAGGGCGAACGCTTCTTCGGCTTCGAGGTCGCCGATGCCGCCGCTCTGCAATCCCTGGCCGCGCGGTTGGATGCAGCCGGCGTCGCGGTCCGTAAGGAACCGAAATCCCTGGCCGATCAGCGTTTCGTTAAGGAACTAATCAGCTTCGACGATCCCGGCGGCAATCATCTCGAGGCATTTTACGGCGCCGCCATCGCCGACGCACCGTTCAAGCCCGGCCGCTCGATCTCCGGCTTCCGCACCGGTGCGCTCGGTATGGGCCACGTCGTCTTCCATGTGAAAAACATCGACGATCTGTTAAGTTTCTACAAAGACACGCTTGGATTCGGGGTCAGCGACTACATTACGACACCATTCCGAGCGTATTTCTTGCATACCAATGCGAGGCACCATTCTGTGGCGCTGATCGAAACCGGCAAGCAGGACCTGCATCACCTGATGGTGGAACTGTTTTCGTTGGATGACGTCGGACAGGGTTACGACATCGCGCTGGGCGAACCGGACAAGATCGCCACCACGCTGGGGCGTCACCCGAACGATGCGGTAACGTCCTACTATCTGCGCTCCCCTGGCGGATTTATGCTGGAATACGGCTGGGGCGGCAAGGAAGTCACCCCGGGCACCTGGACCCCGACCGAGGTCACCGTCGGTCCCAGCCTGTGGGGCCACGAGCGGGCCTGGCTCCCTGAGGATCAGCGGAAGAAAGCCCGCGACATGAAGCTGAAAGCCGCCGCCGACGGGATTCGCGAACCGCTGTATGTACTGGACGGCAACTACAGCCGGATGCAGGGCGTTTGTCCGTGGTGGGACGCCGCGACGAGCGCGTAACGGGTGCTTTCGGAATCGTTGCGGCCAGGCGTGTCCGCATCAACCTAAGGCGTTTGCGGGGAGGATTTGCCCCTTCGTCATGACCGGGCTTGGCCCGGTCACCCACGACTTTGGTTGGTGCGACACAGGAAGTCGTGGGTGGCCGGGCCAAGCCCGGCCATGACGGATGGGTAAGTCGTCGCTACCCTAAGGCCTATCCTGATGCCGGGCCATGACGACGGGAGGGTAGGCTCCGCGTCTAACCGACGCTTGTCATTTCGGAACCGACACTGTCGTCCGAGTCATCGAACTCATTGGGCGGGGCCAGGAAGATCTCCATCTTGGCGCTGTGAATGCTGCTGAGATCGATATTCGAGACGCTACAGGTGAAGTTCGAACCCACCAGATCGCTGATCGCCTTTCCAATCGCTGCTTCCATCGCGGCGATGGAAACCCCTTTAAGCTCTTCGTAGAACATGGTCGCTCCGTTAGTGGTCGTGGCGAGGCAGAACCGGCTGATTCAGCAACCCCAACATGCCGGAGAATCGATCCCGTGACCATCCCATAGGCGCCGGCCGCCCGGATGGTCGCTTTGCAGCACCACAGGCAGCCATCCCGGGGCGTGCGAATTTGCTCCGAACCTTGGCATCTGTATCATCCCTCCAACGGAGGTCTCGCATGTACGATCTGAACGAACTGAAAGACAAAGTCGCCGTCATCGGCGTCGGCAACACCAAATACGGCAACTTCCCGGAGATCGACGATTACGGCCTCGCCGCGCATGCGTTTCGCAACGCGGTCAATGATTGCGGCATCGACAAGAACAAGATCGACGGCATGCTGGTCTCCCGCATCCCGTACTACGCCCGCATGGGGGAGGTGCTGGGCATCAACCCGCGCTGGACCATCACACTCCCCGGTCACGGCCGCATGTCCGGCATGGGCATCATCGAGGCCGCCAACGCCATCGCCACCGGCCAGTGCGATTACGCCGCGTTGATGTACGCCAATATCGGCCGCTCCCGCCGCGTCAACTACGGCGGCGACGAAAGCCCCGGCACCTGGGACCCGTGGGGCTTCACCTCGCCGGGTGCGGCGCATGCGATGATGTTCCGCCGCCATATGGAGCTGTACGGCACCACGACACGGCAATTAGCAGAAGTGTCGGTCGCGATCCGCTATCACGCGGGGCTTAACCCTGACGCGGTGATGCGCAACCCGATCACGATTGAGGACCACGAAAGCGCCCGTTTCATCACCGCACCCTTGCGGCTGCTGGACTATTGCCTGATCAACGATGGCGCCGTCTGCCTGATCCTGACGTCCAAGGAACGAGCCAGGGACTTCAAAAAGCCGCCAGTGCTGATCTCCGGCTTCGGCGCGCAGGATACCTACAGCCCGTCATCGATCGCCAATTTCGATCTCGATTTCTGGTATCCGGCGGTCAGGGCGGCCGGCAAGCAGGCGTATGAGATGGCCGGCGTGACGCACAAGGATGTCGATGGCCTGATGTGCTATGACAATTTCTCGCCGACCGTGCTGTTCAGCCTGGAAGGTCTGGGTTTCTGCGGCCAGGGCGAGTCCGGCCATTTCGTGGAAGACGGTGCCTTGCGCCTGGGCGGCAAGCTGCCGGTCAACACCGACGGCGGCCATCTGTCGAATTCCTACATGCAAGGCTGGGCGTTGAACGTCGAAGCCGTCCGGCAGCTCCGTGGTGAGTGCGGCGCCAGGCAAATCCCCGACTGCGAAGTCGTCCAGTATGTGCAGTCCACGCCCTGCACCCGCTCCATCATCTATACGCGCGGCTAAAGGAGGAACCGTTTCATGAGCTACACCAAGCCATTGCCGCGTATCGACACGCTGAACCAGCCGTTCTGGGCCGCCGCCAGGGAGGGCAAATTCCTGCTACAACATTGTCCCGCGTGCGGCGACACGCGGTTCCCACCCGGTCCGGTATGCCCCAAATGCCTGGCCGGAGATCAGGATTGGGTGGAATCCTCGGGGAAGGGGACGTTGGAGTCCTGGGTTGAGATGCACAGGGCTTACTGGGATGGGTTCAAGGATAATCTGCCATACCGGGTGTGCCTCGTGCGCCTGGAAGAGGGGCCGCTGATTGTCAGCAATCTGATCGACACGACGGAGAATGTGCGAATGGGTGCGCCGGTCAAGGTCGTGTTCGATGCGGTGACCGAGGATGTGACGCTGCCGAAGTTTACCCTGGTGTGAAACGGAAGCGCTGTCATTGACCGCGGGCACGGAACGCTATCTCCGGTTCCCCATTGTGGCGTTTTGCGGGTAAGATGCCTGCGGGAGGCCAATCATGTCCGACATCCTCGCACCGCTGACGATCGACTTCCTCGCCTGGCTCACCGCCGAACCCCGCGACTACTATGACGTCATGGATGCCTGGCGCACGTCGTGCCCACGCCTGACGGTGTGGGAGGACGCGATCGACGCCGGCCTGATCGCCCGCGTCCACGTCCCGGGCCAACCGGTCCGGATCGAAGCAACCGAGCGCGGATTAGCGCTGTTGGCCACGCACCGCCGATAGACAAGCGACGGCGCACCCGGGACAGTTTGGACCGCGGTTGGCCCCGTTTCGCGTCCGCGCAAGAAGAAGCATCAAAGGGAGTTTCCAATGCGGCCTGCTCATTCTGTGACCGATCGATGAACATCACTATTCTCGACGATTACTTCGACACCGTCCGGACCCTGCCGTGTTTCAGCAAGTTGGACGGGCGAAGCGTCACGATCTGGAACGACCATGTGCAGGACACGGATATCCTCGCCGAACGGCTGAAGGACACCCAAGTTCTGGTGTTGATCCGAGAGCGAACGAAAATCCAGGCGCCGCTGCTCGAGAGTCTGCCGAACCTGCGTCTGATCAGTCAGCGCAGCGTCTGGCCGCATATCGATATCGAGGCATGCTCACGTCAGGGCGTGATTGTGTCGTCCAGCCAGCATGCCGGCACGCCGTCTTATGCCGCCGCCGAACTGACCTGGGCGCTGACACTGGCCGCGGCGCGTCAATTGCCGCAACAAATGGCGGCCTTGAAGGCGGGCCACTGGCAGATCGGCGTTGGCACGTCGCTGCGGCACAAGACGCTGGGCATTTTCGGCTACGGGCGGATCGGCGCGGCGGTCGCGGGTTATGGGCGGGCGTTCGGGATGAACGTCCTGGTGTGGTCGGGACCGGACTCGCTGGAACGGGCGAGGGCCGACGGATACGTCACGGCGGCGTCCAAACAGGCGTTCTTCCAGGAGTGCGACGTGGTGTCGCTGCATTTGCGGCTGTTCCCGGCGACGCGTGGGATTGTTACGGCGGCCGACCTGGATCGGATGAAACCAACCGCGATCCTGGTGAATACCAGCCGAGCGGGATTGATTGAGGCGGGAGCGTTGGAGCAGGCCCTGCGGCAGGGGCGCCCCGGAATGGCGGCGGTGGATGTGTATGAGAACGAGCCTGTTACCGACGCGAAGCATCCGCTGCTGACGATGGACAACGTTATTTGCACGCCGCACATCGGCTACGTGACGCGCGAGGAATACCAGACGCAGTTCACCGACATCTTCGATCAGATCCTGGCGTATGCGGCCGGCGCGCCGATCAACGTCGTGAACCCGGTGGTTTCGGGATAGGCGGCCGCCCCCTGTTGCCACCAACGCGCCCCTCTGGCTTAAACCCCGTCACAAGCCACCGGAGTGTCACCCATGCCCGTCAATCCCGCCGACAGCCCCATTCTCGGCACGCTCTATGGCAGCGATGCCATGCGCGCCGTGTTCGATGAGACCGCCTATTTCCAGCGCATGTTGGATGTGGAGGCGGCGCTCGCCCGCGTCCAGGGCCGCATGGGCGTCATTCCCGCCGACGCGGCCGAGACCATCATCGCCGCCGCGCGCATCGAAAACCTGCGCACCGAGGACCTCGCCGCCAGCGCCCGCAACGTCGGCTATCCGGTGGTCGGGCTGGTCAACGGCCTGTCGAAAGCAGCGGGAGAGGCCGGCGGCTGGACCCATTGGGGTGCGACCACCCAGGACATTATGGACACCGCCACGGTCCTGCAGGTCCGCGCCGGGCTCGACCTGATCGAGACCGAACTGCGCGCCATCCTGACCTCGCTGGCGGCTCAGGCGGACAAGCACCGCAACACCGTCATGGCCGGCCGCACCCATCTGCAACAGGCACTGCCCGTCACGTTCGGCCTGAAATGCGCGGTTTGGGCGATGCCGTTCCTATCGCACCTGGAGCGGCTGCACCAACTGCGCGCCCGCGTCCAGATGGTTGAATTTGCCGGCGCCGCCGGTACGTTGGCGTCCCTGGGTGACCAGGGCATCGCGATCATGGAGGCACTGGCCACCGAACTCGGCCTCGGCGCACCGCTCGCCCCCTGGCACGTCTGCCGTGATGCGCTGGCCGAGGCGGTCAGCTTCCTGGGCCTGATCAGCGGCACATTGGCAAAGATCGCCACCGATATCATCCTGCTGGCCCAGACCGAGGTCGGCGAAGTCGCCGAACCGTATGTTGCCGGCCGCGGCGCATCCTCCACCATGCCGCAAAAACGCAACCCGATCGCGTCGGAATACATCCTGGCGGCGTCGCGGATGGTGCAGGGCCTGGTGCCGGTTATGCAGGGTGCGATGGCGCAGGACCACGAACGCGCCACCGGCCCCTGGCAGGCCGAGGCGCTGGTGCTGCCACAGGCCTTCGTCCTGACGCATGGCGCGTTACTGCACACCAAAGCGATCGCCGAGGGCATGGTTGTCGATGCCGATCGCATGCGGGCGAACCTGAACATCACCCATGGCCTGATCGTGTCTGAAGCCGTCATGATGGGCCTCGCCCCGGTGCTCGGGCGTGGCGAGGCGCACCACGTCGTCAAACACGCCTGCGACATCGCGCTGACCGAGAAGATCTCGCTTGCGGATGCGCTGCAACGCGATCCGGCGGTTGCGTCGCGTCTGGATCGCGCAGCGATTGAGAAACTGATCGACCCGGCCAACTATCTTGGCAGCACGCAGGGTTTCATCGATCGGGTTGTCGCTGCCGCGAGGGCTTGATGCCGTCTGTCGTTGGCGCCCCGACCGGGCGCAACGGTCGTGCGCCAACGACGCAGATCGATAGCCGCTCCGGTAGCCACCGTTTCTTCGTCGTCATGGCAAGATAAATCGCATACATAAGAGGGGGCGGAAAAATCTTTCCCCCGAACGCGGCTTTTTCTTCTCCATCATGATCGAGCTTGGCCAGTCACCCGGGACTTGCTGTGCTGCCCAAGTAAAGTCGTGGGTGGCGGGGCCAAGCCCGGCCATGACGAAGGGGGTAAATCCTCCCCATCAGACGTCTTATCCTGATGCCTATGGGGTCGAGCCCGGCCGTGACGAAATGAGAATGGCGGCCGATTCGTTCACCACCGCCATTCTGCCGCAAGGCGTGGCAGCACCGCACTTACTGCCGCAAGTCGTGGATACGCGTCTCCGCGTCCTCGCGCGTCGTGTCCAACGCCTGCTGCGCGATGTCCCGCGAAAACCCGGCGCGCGCCAGCAGCCCCAATTCCTTGTTCCGGATCACGGCGTCGCCGTCCTCCACCGCACGGTAAGGCCCGATTCGCCGCTTTCGGACCAGCACCAGTGCCGCCGCCAGTTCGGTATCCGCATCGGTCGCCGAGGCCGCCCGGGCCATCTCCGGCGGCACACCTTTGGCAACCAGCCTGGCCTGGATGGATCGGTTGGACTGGCCGGCTCGCACCAGGGTCTTCGAACGATTCTCCGCGAACGCCGTGTCACTGACCGCACCGGCCTGCACCAACCGTGCGACCACCCCGTCGACCGCCGCCCGGGCCGCCGTGATCACCGGTTCGGCCGCATCCAGGTCGGTTTGCAACCGAGCCCAGCGGTCGATCTTCTGCACCAGGACGCGCCGCAACCCGGCCTCGGTCGCCGCATACCGAGCAAGGTAATAAAGCGCCGCCTGATACAGGCTACCGGCATCCGGCGGGGGAGGAATGGAGTCTTTGGCCATGCCGCCACGATGCCCGAGGGCCGCCCGGATGCAAGCGCTTTCCTGCACCCGACCACCGGGACGCGCATGAAGCAGCTTCGTTTCGGCAGGTCTGGCCCCGGAAACCTTCGTTTCCCAGAACCTTCGTTTGACAGAGACTCGCCGTTCGCCAATTATCGTCGTTTCCCTCGGACCCGCCCCGAAAGGTCGCGGATGGGTGATCCGTCGGAAAGGCTGAAACAAGGGCTAAATCGGATGATCTCCGCTCTGCTACCGAACTACGCACGTGCTGAACTCGCTTTCGAGCGGGGCGAGGGCGCCTGGCTGTGGACGGTTGACGGGCGACGATTCCTGGATTTCGGGTCTGGCATTGCCACGGCCTCGTTGGGACACGGGCATCCGCATCTGGTGAAGGCGATCGCCGACCAGGCTGCCAAGGTGATGCACACGTCCAACCTGTATCGCATTCCGCAGGCCGAAAAGCTGGCGCAGCGTCTGGTCGATGCGACCTTCGCGGACAGCGTGTTCTTCTGCAACTCGGGCGCTGAAGCGAACGAGGGCATGATCAAGATGATGCGCCGGGCGATGTCGGACGCCGGCAAGCCGGAGCGCTTCCGGTTCATCTGCTTCGAAGGCGCGTTCCACGGCCGCACGCTGGCCACGCTCGCCGCCACCGGCAACCCGCATTACATGGAGGGCTTCGGCCCGGTGGTCGAAGGTTTCGATCACGTCCCGTTCAACAACATGAACGCGGTGCGCAACGCGATCGGCCCGAACACCTGCGGCATCATCATTGAGCCGATCCAGGGTGAGGGCGGCGTGCGTCCGGCCGACATGCAGTTCCTGCGCGATCTGCGCGCGGTGTGCGACGAATACGACATCATCCTGGGCATGGACGAAGTGCAGTCCGGCATGGGCCGTACCGGCAAATTGTTCGCGCATGAATGGTCGGGGATCACCCCGGACGTCATGTCCTCCGCCAAAGGCATCGGCGGCGGCTTCCCGCTCGGTGCCGTCCTGGCCAAGGAACGATTCGCCAAGGCGCTGGTCCCCGGCACCCACGGCACGACCTACGGCGGCAACCCGCTGGCCTGCGCCGCCGGCAACGCCGTCCTGGACGTGATCCTGGCGCCCGGTTTCCTGGAAGAAGTCGAGCGCAAAGGCCGCAAGCTGCGTGGCGAACTCGACGCGATCGCCCGTGAATTCCCGTCCGTGTTCGTCGACGCGCGCGGCATGGGCCTGTTGTTGGGCCTGAAAGCGGCGATTCCGGTCGGTCAAATCCAGGCGGCGTGCATTGCCGAAGGTCTGATGGCGATCACCGCCGGGGACAACGTCCTGCGTCTGGCGCCGCCGCTGGTGGTGACCGACAACGACATCGACCAGGCTGTTGGCATGCTCCGCAAAGCCGCGACGAAGGTAGCGGCCGGTATCGCAGAGAAGGCAGCGGCACAGTGAGTAGCACGCTCCGCCGGACGTCGGACGTACGGGGCGAGTCAACGCCGAGCGGAGGTGCGCCGCGACATTTCCTGGATCTGCGCGACTTCGATACGGCGACGCTGCGGCAGATGCTTGACGTGGCGGCGGGGTTCAAGCGGGCAGGGGGCGTGACATCGCGCCCCCTCGCCGGCAAGACGCTGGCGTTGATCTTCGAGAAGCCCTCCACCCGTACGCGCGTGTCCTTTGAGGTCGGGATGCGTCAGCTCGGTGGTGAGGTAATCGTGCTTCCTGGCCAGGAACTACAGCTTGGCCGCGGTGAGTCAGTCGCTGACACGGCCCGCGTGCTGTCGCGCTATGTCGATGCGATCATGCTGCGCACCGACAAGGCATCGAAGCTACAGGAGCTGGCCGATCATGCGACGGTGCCGGTGATCAACGGCCTGACCGAGGCATCGCATCCCTGCCAGTTGATGGCCGATGTGATGACGTTCGAGGAACATCGCGGCCCGATCGCCGGTCAGGTGATCGCATGGTGCGGCGACGGCAACAACGTCGCGCGAAGCTGGATCGAGGCAGCGGTGCGCTTCGGGTTCACGCTGCGCCTGGCGACCCCGGATGGGCTGCGTCCACCGGACGATCTGGTCGCCTGGGCTCGGTCTCAGGGAGGCACGATCGAACTGACCGACGATCCCGAGGCGGCGATTGCCGGGGCGCGCTGCGTGGTGACGGACACCTGGGTGTCGATGTCGGACGATCCGCACACCAGTCGGCATAACCTGCTGGCGCCGTATCGGGTAACGAGTCTGCTGATGGCGAAGGCTGCCCCGGATGCGTTGTTCATGCACTGCCTGCCCGCGCATCGCGGTGAGGAAGTGGATGCCGACGTGATCGATGGCCCGCATTCCGTAGTGTTCGATGAGGCAGAGAACCGGTTGCACGCCCAGAAAGGCGTGCTGGCATGGGTGATGGGCGCGGCGCGGTAGCAAGTTGATGGTGTGACAGTCGCCATCAAGCAACTGTCACTTGCTCGGGCAGATCGTTCGTTATGGATCGGTGCCCGCCGGCTGAGTCGCCAATCGTTGATCCATTGCGTATCGATGCAACGGATGCCGGCTTATACTGACATCGTCTGCCCCCTTTTTTAGGGGCAGACGATCAGGATGTCAGTCGATCAATTGCGGACAGACCCCAGGTCGGTGCGGGCTGACTGCACAGCCGGGGCTGGCGGCGCGCCGAAGCTGTAGCGCACGCCAAACATGATGCTGTGGTTGGAGTCAGTCGGGTATTCCGACCAACCGGGCCCGGTGAGCTCGCTGTACGGCCCCCCCGGCTGGAAGTTGATGTGCAGGACGCTTGGCTGCCGGAACCCGTGCCCGATACCCATAAAGCGATATTCCGCCGTCAGAGCCAGGCCGCGGACACCAGGAATATCATAGCTGACGCCAGCGATGCCCTGATAGGCAAATTCCGTGTCCGAGCCGTTGAAGATGTTATCGTAGCTTTGGGTGGTGCCGAGCGTGTAGAGATTCTTCACGGTGCCGTAGCGATCGACGCCCTTCCAGGAGATGGAGGTCACACCGACGCCGCCACCGAAATAGGGCGTTACCGGCAATCCAAGGTGAAGAATGTTGTCCGTGAGGTCAAACAGCACATTCGCCATCAGCGACGATTTTTTTTCGTCGCCTTTGTACTTTGTCGTGAAATTCTGCGCGAAATCTTTGTCCAGGCCATTCTGGCGAAGAGAGCCTTCGAGTTCGAGGCGCAGGCCGTTGCCAAACCCATAACCGCCTGCACCGGCAAGAATAAACCCACTCTTATAGAAAGTCTGATCAAATCCGGACCCGCCAATAACAATTGGATCATTGTCGAACGGACCAGCGAGAGCCTCTCCGCGTTGACCGGTTTGCACCAGGTTCAGGCCGCCACCGCCGCTGATATAGAAGCCGTTAATCGGCTGAGCCATCGCGACCGCCGGAACGGTCAGCATCCCGGCACAAAGAATCGCATCGCGTATTTTTATCATTGTTAACCGCCCTCACCAAACAAAATTGATACACATCATTAATATCTGGCGCTAATTTCGACAACTGAGAACACATCTGCGTGTAAAAATGACATCACAGGGATACAAAATGTGGCCAAAATGATACAGATGAGCCAGGCATCGCATTGTGAGGCGCGCTGTGAGCACTGTCCGGCTATTTGAGCGATGGAGACCGATGATTTGCCTCAGCACGCAATAATATGAGCCGAAAAGGCAACGCTTTCTGTCCGATCGAGGCGGTTTGTGTCGCCGAACCTCGTTTAAATTGCCGTTACGTCCAAGATTGTGTTGGCATCTTTCAAGCGCGCGCCGGTTGCTCCTTAGCTTGTTAATACTCTTACGGAGTACTCCGATGTCGATAGCGTCCTTACCCGAGGTCCAAAAGAACTTCGGCCACTATCAGGACGTTGCATGTGCTGCACCGGTGGTGGCCACCCAATATGGCAAACCGACGGTATTCATTCCCTCGACCTCTGATTACGAATGGCTGAAAGAGCTCGACCATCCTGTCCTGCGGCTCAACCGCAGCTCGGACGATGAGATCACGGAAGTGATCCAGGCGGAAATACCAACGGAGCACCGCTACAGCCTCGCCGAGATCCCGGATTGATCGCGCGTGGACCAGCACGGTACGCGCGAAATCGCCGCGATCCGGCATAGTCAGCGATTGCCACTAAATCAGTTCGCGCCCCACGGGAGGTTCGAAGTCAATCAGGTCCGGGCGGTTTTCGGGTTCGCACGCTGCCAGCAGGTTCCGCCAGCTTCAGACGTTGGCACCGGATTGCCGGGTGGTCACCCTCAGCCCGGGCTTCGACCCGGGCGTTTGGCCAATCTGCTCCAGCGACGTCTTGGGTAATCGGACCCCGACGCAGTTACTCCACTCTTGTTGGTGTAACCGCCATTGAAACCTCCGAACCGGACATCATTCCAAGTTCTCGATCAAGAAAATCTCGCGGCGGATCGATTTTTCACGCGACCTGTTAACCATTTGTAAACCTTTCGCGTTCATCATGCACCTGCATGTCAACACCCCCCATCATCATCATCGCCGAACCCGACCACATGATCAGCAGCGCATTGCGCGTGGAGTTCGACCGTGGTGGCTTTGTTCCGCTGCTCGCTGCAACCGGCCAGGAAGCCGAGGACTTTGCCTCGCGGACACTTGCCCATCTGGTCGTGCTGGATACCAGATTGCATCTGGGTGCTTACGATGCCTGCGTCCGCATTCGCCGGCGCCGGGGGTACGCCACGACGCCAATCGTCCTGACGACGCACGAACCGTCGCCCCGGGTCAGCGCGGTGGCACAGAAAGCGGGCGCCACTGTCGTGCTGCCAAAGCCGTATTCGGTGAGCGATCTTTTCACCGCGATCCAACCGTTTGTGGCTGCCGACGATCTCTTGCTGACGCATCGCGCCCATGGCGGCGGCTTTGGCGCACCGCTGCTATGGGGGGCGGATCCACCACCGACCTGGCAATCCGGAGCGGATTCGGCGCTAACCCGAAACGGCCAGCTTTTGCCCATCGTGCGCGGCAAGGGCGTCAGGGTCCCACTGGTCCGCCCCCCTTGACTTTGATGGCTGATACATCAGTATCCAATCCACGAACGGATAACTGATGTCTCACACATGATCACCGCCGGCCAAATGCGGGCCGCCCGAGCGCTGTTGGGTCTGGATCAACGGGCGCTGGCAGAACGTTCCGGACTGTCATTGCCGACCATCCAGCGGATGGAGGCCAGCGATGGTGTGATCCGTGGCAACGTCGATTCCCTGATGAAACTGACCGGCGCGCTGACCTTGGCCGGGGTCGAGTTGATTGATGATAACGTGCCCTCCAGGGGGGGCGGACGCGGCGTGCGTCTGACAAATCCGTCGTCATGATCAGCACCGCCTGGATGATCCTGGCCCTGTTCGCGCTGGCCTTCGCCGGGATCGCAACCGCGCGGCTGGTGGTCGGGCGCCTCCTGGTTTATGGCGGCTGCCTGGTTCTGTGTGCCGGCTTCCTCTGCTCCGGCCTGATCGCCTTGGCGACCCCGGTCCAGCATCTGGTTTTGCCCCTCGGCCTGCCCTGGATCGGCACCCATCTCAGGCTCGATGCACTGTCCGGCTTCTTCCTGACGCTCGTCGGCCTGGGTGGCGGAGGCGCCAGCCTGTTCGCCCTCGGTTACGGCCGGCATGAAGCGCATCCCGAACGCGTCCTGCCATTTTATCCGGCCTTTCTCGCGGGTATGGCGCTCGTCACCATTGCCGACGATGCGTTCACGTTCCTGTTCGCGTGGGAACTGATGTCGCTGACGTCCTGGGCCTTGGTGAAGGCGCACCACCAGGAAGACGGCAACGCGCAGGCCGGCTTCGTCTATCTCATCATGGCGACCTTTAGCGGCATGGCGCTGCTGCTGGGCTTTGGCCTGTTGGCGGGCGAGCACGGCGGTTACGCGTTTGATTCCATGCGTGCCGGCCATCCGGATGCGATGACGGCCGCCGTGGTGCTGGTTGTCGCATTGATCGGTGCCGGGTCGAAGGCCGGTCTGGTACCGCTGCACGTCTGGTTGCCGCTGGCGCATCCGGCGGCACCGAGCCATGTGTCAGCCCTGATGAGCGGGGTGACGACCAAGGTCGCCATCTACGGTTTCATCCGCATCGTGTTCGATCTGCTCGGTCCCAATCAATGGTGGGCGGGCACGATCGTGCTGGTGCTGGGTGGGATCACTGCCGTGCTTGGCGTGCTGCACGCGTTGATGGAGCGCGACCTGAAGCGGCTGCTGGCGTATTCAACCGTCGAAAACATCGGCATCGTGTTCATCGGCCTGGGTCTGGCGCTGGCTTTCCGCGCCACAGGGTTCCAGGCTGGCGCCGCGCTGGCGCTGACCGCCGCCCTGTTCCACGCGTTCAACCACACCCTGTTTAAAAGCCTGCTGTTCTTCGGCGCCGGCGCCGTACTGAACGCGACCGGCGAGCGGGATATGGAAACGATGGGCGGCCTGATCCATCGCATGCCGCGCACATCGTTCGCGTTCCTGGTGGGCTGCATGGCGATCTCCGCTCTACCGCCGTTGAATGGCTTCGCGTCGGAGTGGCTGACGTTTCAAGCCGTGCTGGTGCATCCCGAACTGCCGCAATGGGGCCTGAAACTGATGATCCCGGTGGATGGCGCGGCGCTGGCTCTGGCGGCGGCGCTGGCGGCGGCGTGTTTCGTGCGGGCGTTCGGCATCGTGTTCCTCGGCCGTCCGCGCAGCGATGCGGCGGCGCAGGCGCGGGAGGTCGATCCCTGGTCGATCGCCGCGATGTTTGGCTTCGCGGCGCTGTGCCTATTGGCGGGCATTTTCCCGGGCGCGGTGATCGACAGTATTGCCCCGGTGGCGCGGGCGCTGACCGGCTCGCGCATGCCGATGCAGCTTGGCGACGCCTGGATGACGATCGCACCGGTCGAGGCCAGCCGCAGTTCCTACAACGGGCTGTTGGTGTTTGGCTTCATCACGGCCTCGATTTTGGTGACGGTCCTTGCGGTTCATCGCTTCGGGTCCCGGCTGATCCGCCGGACGCCGGCCTGGGATTGCGGTTTTCCCGACCCGACACCGGCGAGCCAATATTCCGCCGGCAGCTTCGCGCAACCGCTGCGGCGCGTGTTCGGTTCGGTGCTGTTCCAGGCGAGCGACACGGTCGATATGCCGCCACCCGGGGACAACCGAGCCGCCAGTATCGTCCGACGGATCGCCGACCCGATCTGGGATACCATTTACGCGCCGCTCGGCCGTTACGTGGGCTGGATTTCAGACCGGGCGAATGTGCTGCAATTCCTGACGATTCGACGGTATCTGGGGTTCGTTTTCGCCGCTTTGGTGGTGCTGTTGCTGGCGTTGACGATATGGCAATGATGGTTGTCCAGGGGGGCGTCGTCGTCCCGATGGGTAAGCTCTCGTCACGCACGCCCTCATTTCGCACCCGTGCGTTCCATAGATATGCGTTACGCACCCTCCCGTTACGTCATGGCCCGGCTTGTCCGGGCCACCTATCGCGGCACCGTCAACGCGTAGGTGGCCCGGACATGCCGGGCCATGACGGGTGGGGAGACCTCTGCCATGTCCCTCTAACATCCGCTGGAATGCTGACCCGCAGCCCAATTCCGTCAGCCCCCGAAAGCGGCCATCCATGGCCATGATCTGGGCGCTGTGGGCGCAGCTTATCCAAATGACGCTGATCCTGGCCGTCTCGCCGCTGCTGACCGGCCTTGTCCGTAAGGTCAAAGCACGCCTGCAACGCCGCCGCGGCCCGTCGCTGGTCCAACCGTACCGCGATCTCCGCCGTTTGATGGGCAAGGAGGCGCTGGTCGCCGAAAATGCCTCGTGGCTGTTCCGTGTGGCACCGTATTTCGTGTTCGCCGCCACCTGGGTCGCCGCCGCGCTGATCCCCACCTTTGCGGCCAATCTGATGTTCAGTTGGTCCGGCGACCTGATCGCCATCACCGCCTTGCTGGGCAGCGCTCGGTTTGCCCTGGCGCTGGCCGGTATGGATATCGGCACCAGCTTCGGCGGCATTGGTTCGTCGCGAGAAATGATGATCTCCTCCATGGCCGAACCGGCGATGCTGATGATCGTGTTCTCGGTGGCGTTGATCGCGGGTTCCACCCAGCTTTCGACCATCGCGGAGTTTATGCTGAACGGACAGGTCGGTCTGCGCGTCTCCCTGGCGCTGGCGCTGGTGGCACTGCTGATCGTGGCGATGGCCGAGAACGGCCGCGTGCCGGTCGATAACCCCGCGACCCATCTGGAACTGACGATGGTGCATGAAGCGATGGTGCTGGAATACTCCGGCCGCCATCTGGCGATGATCGAACTCGCGGCCTCGTTGAAGCTGACCTTGTATATCGCGATGATCGCCTGCGTGTTTTGTCCGGTCGGCATGGCGAACGGTCCCGGGTCGCTGGTGCCGGATGCGGTCGGAGTGGTCGCATGGTTGGCGAAAATGGCCGTGGGTGGCGTGGCCCTGGGCATCGCCGAGACGTCTGTTGCCAAAATGCGCGTCTTCCGGGTACCCAACTTCCTCGGCGCTGCCCTGATGCTCGGTTTATTGGGCGTGCTGCTGCTGTTCGTTTCGCGAGGCATGTGATGCAGTCGATCGCCGCGCACACTCTGTCGTTCGATATCGCCCACATGCTGGCCGGTGGCCTGGTGCTGGTCAGCCTGATGATGCTGTATCAGGATCGGTTGACCGCTTTGCTGCATGTGCTGGGCCTGCACGCGTTTGTGCTGGCGTTGTCGGTCGCGTGGCAGGCGCACATTCAGCAGGCTCCGCATCTTTACATAACCGCCGCCATCGCGCTCGGATTCAAGGCCATCCTGATCCCGTATTCCCTGCGCCACATGGTGTTCAAAATGGGCATGCATCGGGAGATCGAGACCGTCGGCGGCATCGGCCTGACCATGTTGGCCGGCATCGCGCTGGTCGCGTTGTCGCTGGTGGTCATGCTGCCGGTCACCGCCAATGCCGACCCGGTGGCGCGCGAGGACATCGCGTTGGCCTTGTCTGTCGTGTTGATCGGGTTGCTGATGATGGTCACCCGCCGCAACGCCATCAGCCAGGTGGTTGGGTTCATGTCGCTGGAGAACGGCATCAACCTCGCCGCGACCGGTGCCCGGGGGATGCCGCTGGTGGTGGAGATCAGTGTCGCGTTCTCCATCCTGATCGCGTTTATCGTCATCGGCGTGTTCCTGTTCCGCATCCGCGAACGGTTCGACACGGTCGATGTGAGTGCTCTGGACCGGTCGCGTGGGGGGCAGGACTGATGCCCGATCCGGTCACCGCCATCCTCCTAACCCCTTTGGTCGCAGCCGCGATCCTGGCGGTGCTACCGAGCTATCGGCTTGGCGCGGCGCTGAATATGCTTGCCAGCTTTGCGTCGCTGCTGTTCGCGCTGACCTTGCTGTGGGACCGGCCGGCGACCGGGCCGTATCTGCTGGTCGATGATCTCAACATCGTCTTTGTGCTGCTGAACTGCTTCATCGGCTTCACCACCAGCACCTTCAGCGCATCGTATATCGGGCATGAACTGGAAACCGGCCGGCTGACGCCGCTGCATCTTCGTTTCTATCACGCGATGTTCCAGTTGATGCTGTTCGGCATGAACCTGGCACTGCTCGCCAACAACATCGGCCTGATGTGGGTAGCGGTCGAACTGGCGACGCTGACCACGGTAATGATGGTCGGCATCTATCGCACCGCCGAGGCGCTGGAAGCCGCCTGGAAATACTTCATCCTCGGCAGCGTCGGCATCGCGTTGGCGCTGTTCGGCACCATCCTGGTTTACCTCGCCGCGCGGCCCGTGGTGGGGGAGGGGCTGGATGCGATGATCTGGACGAACCTGTTGCTCTACGCGCCGCAATTCGACCCGTCTTTGCTGAACATCGCGTTCATTTTCCTGCTGCTGGGTTACGGAACGAAAGTCGGTCTGGCGCCGCTGCACGCATGGTTGCCGGACGCGCATGCCGAGGGGCCGACGCCGATCTCCGCCGTGTTGTCGGGGCTGCTGCTGAACGTCGCTTTGTATGCGCTGTTGCGGTTCAAGGTGTTGCTGGCCGCCAATCCGCACGCCATCGCGCCGGGACCGCTGATGATCGGGCTGGGGCTGCTGTCACTGATCTTCGCCGGATTCATGCTGTACCGGCGGCGCGACATCAAACGGCTGTTCGCGTATTCGTCTATCGAGCACATGGGTATCATCGTGTTCGCCTTTGGCATGGCCGGCCCGTTGGGCAATTTCGCCGGGTTGTTGCAGATGACGATGCACAGCCTGACCAAATCGGCGATCTTCTTCTCGGTCGGCCACATCACGCAGGTCAAAGGCACCCAACGCATCGACGGCATCGGCGGCCTGACCGAGAGCCACCCTTTGCTGGGCTGGGGTCTGGTGGCCGGTGTCGCGGCGATCATCGGATTGCCTCCGTTCGGAGTATTCACCAGTGAGTTCCTTGTCGTGTCCTCGACCTTCGCGCGAGCGCCGGTGCTGGCGGTTTTGCTGGTCGCCGGGCTGCTGCTGGCGTTCGGAGCCTTGCTGTTGCGCATGACGGATGTGGCGTTCGGGCCGGTCAAGGGGCCAATCGGGCGCGTGCATGCCTCGTACATCCCCCTGTTCGCGCATCTGGCGCTGGTGCTGATGGCCGGGATTTGGCTGCCGCCTCCGTTGGTCGCGTGGTTCCAGCATGTCGCGGCGTTACTGGGATGAGCCGAACATTCCAGGAGGCCCTGGCCATTGTTCGGTCGCCTGAGCAGGGGACGACAGCAAAAATTTTGAACCACAGATGCACGCAGATGCACACAGATCAGACATTCAGGGATTTTGATCGGATAATCGGCTATTACTATCGGCGTCCGATCGGGTTTCTATTATCGTTTTTTAATCATTCTTATCTGTGTGCATCTGTGTGCATCTGTGGTTCAAAATTCTTGACTGGTCCAGCCAGGGGACAGCCTGCCGGCGCTCCGCTCGTTCTCTGCACGGAAGGGGCCGGCACATGACCGTAGCCCCCGACAGCGCGCCCATATCGACCCTCGCGGACCTGATCGCCTCGAGTGAACGGGTCACGTCCCATCGCCCATGGCCGCGCGTATGGGTAGAGGCCGCGGTCTGGCAGCAGGCCATTGACCGGCTGGCTGATGGCAGTCTGACCCTGCTCAGTCTCTGGGGGGAATCTGGCGTCGCGCACATGGCGCTGCTCGGTGATGGCGTCCCTGACGCGGCGGTTCTGAGTATTGTCTGCCAGGACAACCATTTTCCCTCGGTTGGCGCCCGGCATGCCCCGGCGATCCGGCTGGAGCGCACGATGCGCGACCTGTTCGGGCTACAGGCAGATGGGCTGACCGACACCCGCCCCTGGCTGGATCACGGCCGCTGGGGTGAGGCGCAGCCGCCCGCCGCGTCGTATCCGTTCCTCCCGGTGGAGGGCGGCGCGTTGCACCAAATTCCCGTCGGGCCGGTCCACGCCGGAATCATCGAGCCCGGGCATTTCCGTTTCACCTGCGACGGCGAAACCGTTGTGCGGTTAGAGGAGCGGCTGGGCTACGTCCACAAGGGCGTCGATCTGCTGATGTCCGGCGCGCCGCTGTCCCGAGCCGCCAGTTTGGCGGGGCGGGTGTCGGGTGACAGCACGGTTGCCTATGCGTTGGCATTCTCCCGAGCGGTGGAAAGTGCGCTTGGGGTCGCGGTGCCGTTGCGGGCGGTCTGGCTGCGGGCGGTGATGGCGGAATTGGAGCGAATCGCCAACCACATCGGCGATTTCGGGGCGATCTGCAACGATGCCTCGTTCGCGATCATGCTGGCGCATTGCGCGATTCTGCGGGAGCGGGTGCTGCGTGTGTGTGCCGACTGTTTCGGACATCGGCTGATGATGGACCGGATCGTTCCCGGCGGCGTGACGGTCAATATCGGTCCCGAACAGATTGGACAGTTGCGCGCGGTCTTCGATGGTGTTCGGGCGGCGATGCCTCGCTTGGAGAGGCTCTATGACGACACACCGTCGTTGCAGGACCGGACGGTTGGCACCGGAATACTGCGAGCGGAGTTGACGAAACGATTTGCGCCCGGTGGCTATGTCGGACGCGCGTCGGGACGGGATTTCGATGCGCGGCGGGATCTGCCGTACGCGCCGTATGATACGCTGACATTCGAGGTGCCGGTGCGGCAGGATGGCGACGTCAATGCGCGGGTGTGGATCAGGATAAAGGAAATCGGCGAAAGCCTGTCGTTGCTGGATCAGTTATTACGCGACCTGCCGGATGGGGCGATCACGACGGACGTTGAGGGAACCGACGGAGAGGGCGTGGCGGTCGTGGAGGCCTTCCGCGGCGATGTGCTGGTATGGGTGCGGATTGTCAACGGCGTGGTCGAACGGTGCCATTTGCGCGACGCGTCGTGGTTTCAATGGCCGCTGCTGGAGGCGGTGATCGAGGGCAATATCGTTGCCGACTTCCCGTTGTGTAATAAGAGTTTTAACTGTTCGTACTCGGGGCACGATTTGTAACCTGGCATCTTCGTTCGGTTTTCTCCGCCCTTACCGCTGGCGGCGCCAAAATTCCAGGTTGCGGACGTGCGGAGGTCATCTGCATCAGATCGGTGGAAACTGGAAGACCTTGGCCTTATGAGCGGCACTCCCGTGCGGCATATCGTCAACGCGAACCTCTATGAATCCCATTTCCTTCATTTCTTGGGCAACCCGGAAGCCGGCTTCGGCCCTGACGGCGCCATCGCTTATATAATCGGAGCCCGTAGCCGCCCCCAGGCACTCATCGACACCAGACAGAGCCGGATGACCTTTACTGGTGGCGAGAACCATACGTTTGATGCCGTCCGCGGACTGAATAATGGCCTTGATGATCGCGAGACGAGGGTCGGCGTTCGTCAGCATGGTAACTTCCTTGGTTTTCTTTCAGCGCAGCAGAACGTGCTTGAGTTTCGGCGCACAACGATACGGTGTCAAATCGCAATGTCACCGCACGGCTGACTGCCGCCACCGAACGCCCGCTCGGCCTCCGCGAGCGTCACCATCAGCATCATCGGATCAACCGGCGACGCCTTGAATCCGTGCCGCTCATAGAAAGCCTTCGCCTCGGGGGAGATCGCATGAACCAAAATTGCGCGTACGCCGATCGCCTCGCCCGCGGCCAGGGCGCGCAGGACGGCGTCACGCAGAAGATCGCCCCCAAGCCCTCGTCCCTGCATGCTGCGGTCGATCGCCAGACGGCCAAGCAACACGACCGGGATTGGATTGGGCATGTTCCGTTTGACCCGACCTGTCGCCGCACCGGAAAGTAACGAACCGGCGGCAAGGCTGTAGTAACCGACGACCCGCCGGTCCATGCAGACAACAAACGTCCGCGAACCGCCCTCGGCCTGATTATGCCGGCCGTGTCGCTTCAGCCAGTTGTCGAGCGACTCAACTCCGGACTGGAACCCATCCAGATCATGCAGCGGCGACAGCGGTTGTGGCGCCGACAGACCCGGGATGCGGGAACTCAAGCCTCCCAGGCAGGTTTTCGAGACAGCAACGCCAGCAAGCGCGGGTTGTCGGCCGGAGGTGCGTCAAGCGCCGCGACGAACGCGTCCCATTGACCGTCATCGAGAACGAACGCCCGTCGGTCGGCTAACGCGTCTTGCGCGGCATGCAGCCCGCTATCGAGCATGAATTCGGTCAATGTCTTCTGCGACGCTGCCGCCGCCTGCTGTAGCATGTGCTTGGCGGACGGTGTCATCCTGACATCGACCCGTTCGGATCGGCTTTCGCTTACCGTCGCCATCATCGTCTCCTCAATCTGGAGAAAGTATGCCGCTGGTACACGGTCCGGACAAGAAAAATTCACCCGCCGCCGATCGCGTTACGTCGAGGCGCCCCCTTGCAGCGCCTCATTCGCCCCGGCATGGAACCGCACATCCGGACGCGGCAACCCGTACAGCGCCCGTAGCGTATCGCCCTCATACTCCGTCCGGAACAAGCCCCGCCGTTGCAACAGCGGCACCACTTCGGCGACGAACACCTCCAGCATCGACGGCAACACCGGCGGCATCACGTTGAAACCGTCGGCCGCACCGTCGCGGAACCAGTCTTCGATCAGGTCGGCGATCTGTTCGGGGGAGCCTGCGGTGACGAAATGGCCGCGCGCGCCGGCCAGATAGCCCAGCAATTGCCGCAAGGTCGGCTTTTCCCGGCGTACCAGGCCGATGATGACCTCCGTCCTGCTGCGCGCCGCTTCCACCGTGCCGGGGTCGGGGAAGTCTTCCGGCGACAATGTCTTGTCCAACGGCAAATGCGAGAAATCGTGGCCGCCGAACCGTCCGGACAGGCGCTTGCGGCCGACCTCGGGGTCGCTGAGGTCGTTCAGGTCGCGCGCGATCCGCTGAGCCTCGGCTTCGGTGCCACCGATCACCGGACTCAGTCCCGGCAAGATCAGCACATGTTCGGGCTTGCGGCCTTCCTCGACCGCCAGCCGCTTCAGGTCGGCATAAAAATCCTTCGCCGTGGCTTTTTCCATCTGGGCGGTGAACACCGCCTCGGCGTATCGCGCGGCGAAGCGGCGCCCGGTTTCCGACGACCCGGCCTGGACGAACACCGGCCGTCCCTGCGGGCCACGCGGCATATTCAGTGGCCCGGTCACCTGATAGAACTGTCCCACATGGTTCAGCGCCCGGATGCCGTCCGGCCTGGCATATGCGCCGGTGGCGCGGTTATCCAGGATGGCATCGTCGGACCAACTGTCCCACAACCCGGTCACAACGCGCATATATTCTTCCGCGCGCTCGTATCGTTCCGCGTGGCTCAGCGGTCCCGCGCCGCCATAGTTCCCGGACGCCGTCGCCAGCCAGGTCGTCACAATGTTCCAGCCGACCCGCCCGTTCGACATATGGTCAATCGAGGCAAACTGCCGAGCGAGATTGAACGGTTCGGTGTAGGTGGTGGAGCAGGTGGCGATCAGCCCGATCCGGCTGGTTGCCCCAACCAGCGCCGCCAGTGTCGTGACCGGCTCCAGCCAGGTGCGCGGCGCGCTCGCCACATCGTCCCCAACACCCAGCGAGTCCGCCAGGAAGATCGAGTCGAACAGCCCGGCCTCGGCGATGCGCGCGCATTCGGCGTAGTAACGAATATCGGTCAGCGGCAGCGTCGAGGCATCCGGATGCCGCCAGGATGCCTCGTGGTGGCCGCGGCCATGAATGAACAGATTGAGATGCAGGTGTTTGGTCATGGGTGGCTCACTCCAACGGCTGCCTCCAGGCTTTCCACGCCGCGCCCTCAGGTTGCCCGGGACGGCCAAACAGGCGACCCCGGCATAGAACATGATCGGGCCGGTTTGGCCAACAGATAGACCCAGCGGACTACGCAGGGTTCCGTCCCGTTTGCGGCTATGTCGGCAGCTTGTCCAATCCCTCCGTCGCCGGCACGTCGAACGCATTCGTCATGCCGGCCAGAAAGGCGTAGAAATTCATCGAGGCGGTCATCTCGACCATCCATTGCGGGCCGAATTGTGCGTTCAGCCTGTCAAACAACGCCTGATCCACCCGGTTGGTGCGCATCAACTGGCGAGCGTAGTCGATCACGTCGCGCTCGTCCTCGGGTAAGCCAGCCGCATCGCCCTTGGCGCGCAGCAAATCGATCAGATCCTCCCGTATCCCCACTCTGCGGGCGTAACCGACCTGAGCGGCCCATACATACTTAGCCTCCCGCTCCCGCACGGCAGCGAGGACGCCAGCCATGCGGAGCGAATCAGGCACGACGGAGTGTTCACGGATGAAAGGCACCAGCGGCAGCGCCAGTTCCGCCAGGGCAGGGCTGTGCAGCAGAATACTGAATGATGGCCCACGCACCGCTCCAAACACCTCCATCACGCCGTCCACAACGTGATGATAGGCCGGATCGATATCGGCCTTGCTGGTTTTGGGGACGATTCGGGTCACGACATGATCCTGCGCTGAGCCGCCCTCGGCGGCGCACCGCCGCGGGCTCGCGCATGCGATCCCGCGGCAAGTGAAGTTCAGACGATCGACTGACCCGTCTTCGCCCAGTCCGCCAGGAACGTCGCCAGGCCCTTGTCGGTCAGCGGGTGATTGAACAGCGAGCGCAACACGGCCGGCGGCAGCGTGGCCACATGGGCACCCATCTTCGCCGCCTCGATCACATGGTTCGGGCCACGGATCGACGCCACCAGAACCTCGGTCTTGAAGTCGTAGTTGTTATAGATATCGACGATGTCGGAGATCAGTTGCATCCCGTCCCAGCCGATATCGTCCACCCGGCCGACGAACGGGCTGATGAAGGACGCGCCGCTTTTCGCGGCCAGCAGCGCCTGCGCGGCGGAGAAGCACAGGGTCACGTTCACCATCGTGCCGTCGTTGCTCAGGTGCTTGCAGGCGCGCAGCCCGTCCATGGTCAACGGCACCTTGATGCACACGTTGTCGGCGATTTTGCGCAGCACCTTGGCCTCGGCCATGATCTGGTCGTACTCGGTGCCGGCGACTTCGGCGCTGACCGGGCCGGGAATGATTTCGCAGATTTCAGCGATCACCTTGGCGAACACGCCGCCATTTTTGGCGATCAGCGACGGGTTGGTGGTCACGCCATCCAGCAGGCCGCTGCTGGCAAGGGACCGGATTTCCGTCAGATCGGCGGTATCGATAAAGAATTTCATGCCAACGCTCCGTTTTGCGGGTAAGTCAGGGTTTCGAAAGATCGCGATAACGCCGGTTATATAGGTTGTCACTCCCCCATCTGAATCTCGGGCTTCCGCCGGAGCACCGTGTGCCGGTGCTGTTGCCGTATCCGTTCGCAGGCCCGTTCGACTATCGTGTGCCCCCCGGGATGCAGCCGAAACCCGGCGATGTCGTGCTGGTTCCACTGAATAATCGCGAGGAAGTGGGCGTCGTCTGGGACGAGCCGGCCGGCGCAACGGTAGCCGCGCACAAACTGAAAGCGGTGATCTCTGTTCTCGACACGCCGCCGATGGGCGAGTCGCTCCGCCGCTTTATCGACTGGATCGCCGCCTACACGCTGTCGCCCCCCGGCGAGGTGATGCAAATGGCGCTGCGGGTCATCTCCGGCGACGGTATGCGCCCGGTGGTGCTATACCGGCGCTGCGATCCTTTGCCGGTCGTGCGCCTGACGCCACCGAGGCAGCGCGTGCTGGATGCGCTGGCCCGTCAGGAACCCCGATTGGCCGCCGACCTGTTGCGGGAGTCCGGCGCCAGCAGCGCGGTGTTGCGCGGGATGATCGAGGCCGGTCTGGTGGCCGCCGAAACCGCTGCCGCCAATGCTCCGTTCCAGTGGCCAGATCCCGATCATCCCGGCCCCGGCCTGTCAGGCCAGCAGTTGGAAGTCGCGGCCGGGCTGCGCAAGGTGGTCGCGGATCGGGCGTTCTCGGTCACCTTGCTGGATGGCGTCACCGGCTCCGGCAAGACCGAGGTGTATCTGGAGGCCGTCGCCGCTTGCCTGCGAGAGGGCCGGCAGGCGTTGGTCATGTTGCCCGAGATCGCGCTGTCCTCCCAATGGATCGAGCGGTTTCAACGCCGGTTTGGCGTGGCACCGGCCGTCTGGCACTCCGATCTGGCGTCGCGGCTGCGCAAGATCACCTGGCAGGCAGTGGCGGAGGGCAAGGCCCCGGTCGTCGTCGGCGCGCGGTCGGCGTTGTTCCTGCCGTTCCCCGACCTCGGCCTGGTCATTGTCGATGAGGAGCACGAGTCCGCGTTCAAACAGCAGGACGGTGTTGTCTATAACGCCCGTGACATGGCCGTCGTGCGCGCCCGGTTTGCCGGTGCGCCGGCGGTGCTGGTCTCGGCCACGCCAAGCCTGGAAACCGTGGTGAATGTCGAGGCTGGCCGTTACCAGCATTTGCGGCTGGCCCGCCGGCACGGTGGCGCCTCGATGCCGCGGATCGACCTGATCGACCTGCGGGAGAATCCGCCCGATCGCGGCCGGTTCCTGGCGCCTCCGTTGATCCAGGCCATCCGGGAAACCCTGGCGCGCGGCGAGCAAGCGATGCTGTTCCTGAACCGGCGCGGCTATGCGCCGCTGACGCTGTGCCGGAGTTGCGGGCACCGCATGCAGTGCCCGCACTGCACCGCGTGGCTGGTGGAGCACCGCACCCGCAGCCAGCTTCTGTGCCACCATTGCGGCCACACCGTGCCGATCCCGCCGGAGTGCCCGCAGTGCAAGGCGGCGGACAGTCTGACGCCGGTCGGCCCCGGCATCGAACGCATCACCGAGGAAGCCGCCCTGGTGTTCCCCGAGGCTCGGCGGCTGATCATGGCAAGCGACACCATCGCCGGCCCGCATGCCGCCGCCGCCGCCGGGCATGCGATCGAGGAGCGGTCGGTGGACCTGATCATCGGCACGCAGCTTGTGGCGAAAGGCTGGCACTTTCCGCATCTGACATTCGTCGGGGTGGTCGATGCCGATCTGGGGCTGGCCGGCGGGGAACTGCGGGCGTCGGAGCGGACGGTGCAGTTGCTGCATCAGGTGGCCGGCCGGGCAGGGCGGGCCGAGGCGGCGGGGCGGGTGATGTTGCAGACGTTCATCCCGGATCACCCGGTGATGCAGGCTCTGCTGCAGGGCGATTTGGATGCGTTTATGGAAAGCGAGGCCGAGAGCCGGCGTGATGGCGAATGGCCGCCGTTCGGACGGTTGGCGGCGCTGATCGTCAGCGCGGATACGGCGATCCTGGCGGATACGGTGGCACGTGATCTGGGCTGGGCGGCGCCGCATGGGGACGGGGTCGTGGTGCTGGGACCGGCGCCGGCGCCGATGGCTCTGCTGCGGGGGCGGCACCGGCGGCGGTTGCTGCTGAAGGTGCGGCGGGATGTGGCGATCCAGCCGATTCTGCGGTCGTGGCTGGCGGCGGTGAAGGTGCCGCGGGGCGGGCGGGTGGATGTGGACGTGGACCCGATTTCGTTTCTTTAGGTCCTTTACCGATCAGTTGCCCGTCGTGCGGGCGTCGGTTCCGGCGCCGGGAAGCCTCACCGAGCAGGCGTTCAGGTTGGCGAGGACAGGTGGATTGGGTGGCTGAACGCTACTCTGATGGAGCGCAATCCCCCGCGTCATCGGCCATTTTATGAAAATTGTGCGCTGCACCATTTTCTCCTTGACGGTTCGAGGCCCCCGCCTTAAATCCCTGTTTGTGCAGTGCAGCAATTCGCTGGCTGAGACTTCCCGAGGCAAGGATCTGGTGCCGCTATCCGGGCCTTTTCCTCTGACAGGAGACAGATTAATGAGCAAAAAGCCGACCTCGGCAGCTCCCTACCGGGCGAGTGTCACCGCTCCCGCAGTGACCAAAACTGCACCGGCCGCAGCCGAACCCGTCATCGCCGAAACTGCCCCGACGCCAGTCGAAGTCGCGCCGGAACCTGTCGCGGTAACGCCACCGGCAGCCGCACCGGTGATCGAAACGGTCGCCCCGGCACCAGTCGCCGAGACACCAGTCGCCGAGACGCCAGCAGTCGAGACCCCGGTCGCCGAGACGTTTGTCGCAGCGGCCGAAGTCGCTGCCGAACCCGTTGTGGTGACACCCCCCCTATCGACGCCCGCGGTTGCGGCGCCGGTTATCTTCCCACCCGCCATGTTGGCGCTTCCTACCCTCACAGAAGGACTGAAAACCATGTTGAACAGCAAAATCGATTTCGTCGCCGTTGGCAAAGACAACCTCGAAGCCATCACCGCTTCCAGCAAGATCTGGGCCGCTGGCGTTCAAGAGCTGAACAAGCAGTTCGCCGAATCCGCCAAGGCTTCGCTGGAAGAATCCGTCGCGGCATTCAAGGCGCTCTCGTCCGTTAAGTCGGTCAAGGAAGCCATCGAGCTGCAGACCGCTTACAGCAAGTCCGCCGTCACGAAGGCGATGGCCGAGACGACCAAGCTGACCGAAGCGTCGCGCAAGCTGACCGAGGAAGCTCTGGCCCCGATCACCGCCCGCATCTCCGTTGCGGTTGGCTCGCTCTCCAAGGCAGCGTAATTCGCTAACGCCTTGCTTTGATAAAACGCCCCGGTCGTCAGACCGGGGCGTTTTTGATTCCGGCTACTGGTCTTGTTTCGGCTTGGCGGTTTCCCTTAGCCGGCCCTGCTCCTTCCGCTTCAGCAGATTGGCGCGCAAGGCGGCAGCCTCTCGCGCCGCGCGTGCCAGTTCGGCGGGCGTTTTCGTTTCGGACTTTGCTTGCGGTGGCTTGTTCATGCCGGGTGCTTTCGCATCATCGCCTGCCGGGTGCAAATGGCCACCATCTCGTCCCGCTGGTTCCAGGCAGTGTGTTCGAATTCGACAATACCGACATCGGGGCGGGAGCGGCTTTCCCGCATCGTCAGCACTTTGGTGCGTGCTTTTAACGTGTCGCCGTGGAAGACCGGTTTCGGAAATCTCATCTCGGTGAATCCCAGATTGCCGACTGTGGTGCCGAACGTGGTGTCGTTCACGCTCATGCCCACCATCAGGCCGAGGGTGAAGATTGAGTTAACCAGGCGCTGGCCGAACTCGGTTTCGGCGGCGAAGTGCGCGTCAAGGTGCAGCGGTTGGACGTTCATGGTCAGCGCGCTGAACAAGGTGTTGTCCATTTCACTCACCGTTCGCGTCCAGGGATGCGCGAACTCCTGGCCCACCGAGAACTGTTCGTAATAAAGCCCGGCCATGCCCTGGTCCTTCGCTTAGTCAAGGCGGACTCAACCGCATCGGAGCGAGATTGCCAAGGGCCACGACAGGCTTGTTTTTGCGCAGAGTGCCACACGGCCGAGGGCCGGCACGATGCCATGTCAAGCCCATGTGACATCGCCATTGCCGGATATCAACCAGTTGCGACTTGTAACTGTTGTGTCCGGGGTGACCTGTAGGTGCGTTCTGAGACATTGGAAGGGCTAATCACATGCGCAAAAACGCGCGTCTTTTACTGACCTTCGCTGTCCTTGCCGCCGCTGCGCCATTGATAGCCGCCTGCACCACGCCCAGTGACAACGGTCAGGCGTCAAACACTTTCGGGCACCGCCCGGGATATTATCCCGACCCCACCACCCCTGGTCTCCACCCGCCAGTACGCTGGCCTGGATGACCTGACGGCCGATTCGCCGGTTATTGGGCCGGACGTGCCTGGTTAAGCCGCCACCTTGTCGGCATGGGTATCCTTGATGTCCCGGAACGTCAGGCTAGGGGCCAGATCTTCCGCGCGCCGCATCATGAACGTCGACGTCGACAGGAAGACCGGATCGCCATCGACGTCGTCCGCCATGGCATTCCGGTTATCCGCGATGAATTTCGCCAACGCCGCTTTGTTCGACGACGAAACCCAGCGTGCCAGTGAGAACGACGACGCCTCGAATCCGATTCCAACGCCGTATTCCGCTCCAAGCCGAGCCTGTAGAACGTCTAGCTGAAGCGTGCCGACGACGCCAACGAGAGGGGCCGATCCATCTTGCGGACGGAATAACTGCACGACGCCTTCCTCGGCCAGTTCCACCAGGGCCTGACGCAGCTTCTTGGCCTTCATCGCGTCGTCCAAGCGCACGCGGCGCAGAATTTCGGGGGCGAAGTAGGGGACGCCGGTGAACTGGATGTCCTCGCCCTCGGTCAGGGTGTCGCCGATTCGCAGCGTGCCATGGTTCGGGATGCCGACGACATCGCCAGCGAAAGCTTCGTCGGCGATTTCACGTTCGCGGGCGAAGAAGAACTGCGGCGCGTGCAATGGGATCGACTTGCCGGTGCGCACCTGTTTCAGCCGCATGCCGCGCACCAGCCGGCCGGAGCAGACCCGGGCGAAGGCGATTCGGTCGCGATGGTTCGGGTCCATATTGGCCTGAATCTTAAACACCAGAGCGGTCAGGCCAGGTTCTGTCGCCTCGACCATCCGCTTGTCGGCCGGTTGCGCGCGCGGCTGAGGTCCGTAGTCCGCCAGCCCGTCCAGCAGGTCGCGAACGCCGATATCCTTGATCGCGCTGCCGAAATACACCGGCGTCAGATGGCCCGCGTTGAAGCTTTCCAGATCGAATTCCGGCAGCGCGGAACGGATCAGATCGACCTCGTCCGCCACCGCCTGCATGCGCGGATCGGACTGCGGCAGGTCATTGATCAGGTGCATCTTCCGCGTGCGCAGATCATACGTCCCGGCGAATTCCGAGGCTCGGCCGATCGGCCAGGTCACCGGGCAGGTGTCGAGCGCCAGGGTGGAGGCAACCTCGTCCAGCAATTCGATCGGATCGCGGGCTTCGCGGTCCATCTTGTTGATGAAGGTGATGGTGGGGATGTCGCGCAGGCGGCAGATTTCAAACAATTTCCGGGTGCGGGCCTCGATGCCTTTCGCGGCGTCGATCACCATCACCGCGGCGTCCACGGCGGTCAGCGTGCGGTAGGTGTCCTCCGAGAAGTCTTCGTGGCCCGGCGTGTCCAGCAGGTTGAAGACGCAGCCTTTGTATTCGAACGTCATCACCGAGGTGACGACGGAAATGCCACGGTCGCGCTCGATCCCCATCCAGTCGGAGCGCGTACGCCGCCGTTCACCCTTCGCCCGCACGTTGCCGGCAAGCTGGATCGCGCCGCCCTCGCGCAGCAGATGCTCCGTCAGGGTGGTTTTTCCGGCGTCAGGATGCGAGATGATCGCGAAGGTGCGGCGGCGGGCAATCTCGGCGGCGGGGTCGGTCATTCATGCGCTTTCGTCAGGTCCGGGCAGTATATAGGTCGCGGACACCCGGCCGTCACGCTTGATCGTGGCCCCCAGCCGGAAGCCCGATCCGGGGCCATGGCTCTGTTCGCCGCAAGGCGATGATTGCGGCCGGGTTGCATCGACCTGGCCGATGCATTTTTCCATATGCAAATTCGCCATTTGAATTCGCGATCAAAGGAACAGGGGGCGGATTGAAGGCCAAACGACACAACCGCCTCTGTCTAAGGCTGCCAACGATCCAAATTTCCCTCCAGGAATGCTGCGGTTTCAGTCAGCCCAGGTCGGCGCATGATCTTCAAATATGAGGTGGGCGTGACCGGCGGCCGTCTTAGACGAGACAGGCAGTCGCTTACCGCGGCCAGGACCTGTGACGGCATCATATCGATAAGCGATTGCAAATAAGCATCGGGATGTTTTGCTTCGACACCGTAGGGTGCCAGCGCGGCAGCCGGAAAGTCCCGGAGGTTGAAGGTCACGATCACATCAGCCGCTATCGTTATTGCAGCGGCCAGGACGTGCCGGTCGTCGGGATCGGGCAACATGATATTGGAGATGTGCCGGTGATAGCCGGTCACCAATGCATTGGGGATGGCGCGGTGCATCATGGACCGGGTCAGGGCAATCTGTGCGACCAGTTCGGGACGGTCAGCCTGGAGACTCCGCGTCCACTTGTCGTCGATGTCGGCTGACCAACGCGCCTGAAACACACCGGCAAAGGCCAGTTGCAACAGGAGATCCCGCAGGGGTGCGGGATAGAGCACGTTGGCATCGAGAACCGCGACAGCAGCTGTCATTCCTCATAGCCAGGTTTCAGCTCCTGAGCCTGCCGCGTCAGCCAATCAAGCGCCGCAGGGCGGTCGCCAATCCGTGCGCGCCTTATAGTCAAGGAGATCGCGCACCTGCTGTTTGCTGCCCTTTCCGAAACGGAGCGGCGCCTTGGGCGACCGTGTCGGCCACGGTGAGGGCGATCGGATGGCTGTCGTCACTATTGGGACACAGCGACGAACTCCAGGATGGACGGCGGCAAAGGGCAGGGGCCGTGGTTCGGAAACCATAACCGTTTCCGGTGCGCGGGAAGCCTTGGCTCCCGGGCCTCGCGCTTTACCCCCGTGGCGTGACCAGATACTCGGCCAGGGTGGCGCTCGCGGTCAGCATATGGGCGCGCATCAGGCGGCCGGCGGCCTCGCCGTCCCCCTGTAGCACCTGCGACAGGATCGCCTCGTGTTCGGCATGCGACTGCTGCAGCCGCTGTTCGCCACGAAACTGCGCCCGGCGAAAAGGCGCCAGCCGCAAACGCAAACCGGTCGCGTGATCGACGAGTGCCGAGTTGTGGCTGCCCCGGTAGATCGACGTGTGAAAATCCCGGTTGTGCTGATCATACCGATCGACATCATTCCGCCCGACAATCGGCGCCGATTGCCGGTGCAGCATCTGCAAGGCGACCCGCTCCACAGCGGTCATGCGATAGGTCGCCAGACGAATGCACAAGGCCTCGGTCTCGGCCATCAGTTCGAACAGTTCGCCCAGATCGTTGGCGGTCAGTGCCGCGACCCTCACGCCACGCCGCGGCTCAATGACGACGAGGCCCGAGGCGGCAAGCTGCCGCAAGGCTTCGCGCACCGGCGTGCGAGAGGCGCCAAACCGTCCTGCCACCGCCTGCTCATCGATCTCGGTGCCGGGGGCGAGGGCGCCCGACGTGATCTCGTCGGCCAGTCCCACCCGGATTGCCTCGGCCAGCGTTCCACCGGCACCGGGCCGCGCAAGTGGCGACACACCGTCGTCCGCGAAGTCCGGTTTCCGTAAGTCCGCGGTCGTGGGGTCAGTCATGCGGTCATCCTACCCGGTCTCCGGCTGGCTTGCGAGCGTTCGAAGATTGTATTCAGAATGCCACAATAAGAGATACTGTGCATACACGGCTTGCGCCAAAGTCGGTCATATTATAATTGATGCCTCTCATTCATCCTTGGGAGGGGCGGCGTGATTCCAGAAGCAATTTCGGCCTCCGAGTCCAGCTCGCGGTCCTGGATCGAACGGCTGTGGTCGTCGGTGGCTGATCGCGGACGATCCTATGCGGACGTGCTGCAACCAAAAGCGCCGCAACCGCCGCTCGACAACGCCTGCCAATTTGCGGCGGCGTTGCTGTCGGAACGTGGCGAGGCCTCCGGCGCCGCCGTCGCTCGCGAACTCCAGGCAGCGCTCCGGCAACTCACCCCGGCCGACCGGCTGGCGTTTTACCGGTATCTGGCGGAGAATTTTCTGCCGCCCGAGGCCGGATTGCGTGCCGCCGCGCAGGCCTATCTGGACGAACCGACCCCCGAACGCGCAACCCAACTGGCCGAGGCCGCCGAACCGGCGCGGCAGGAGCTGCTGCGCCGGATGAACATGGCGCAAGGCGGCACCGCCGCGCTGGTGGCGATGCGCAAGGATTTGCTGTCCCATCTGCGCTCGGAACCGGCCCTGCGACCTTTGGACTCCGACCTGCGGCATCTGTTCGCGTCCTGGTTCAATCGCGGCTTCCTGGAACTGCGGCGGATCGATTGGCAGACCCCGGCCGCCGTTCTGGAAAAGCTGATTACATACGAAGCGGTTCATGAAATCCACGGTTGGGACGACCTGCGCCGCCGGCTCGCGTCTGATCGGCGGTGTTTCGGGTTCTTTCATCCGGCATTGCCCGGGGAGCCGTTGATTTTCGTCGAGGTCGCGCTGACAACCGGTCTCGCATCCTCCATCCAACCGCTGCTACAGCGAGATGGCGACGAAGCGGCGGCGCGGTCGCAGGAACACAGCGCCGACACCGCGATTTTCTACTCGATCTCCAACTGCCAGGACGGTTTGCGCGGCGTGTCGTTCGGCAACTTTCTGATCAAGCAGGTGGTCGAGGAACTGAAAGCCGAACTGCCCGGGATCGTACGGTTTTCAACGCTGTCCCCGCTGCCCGGCTTCCGGCGCTGGCTGGATAAGCAGCTTACGTCCGGCGAGACTCTGTTGCTGGATGGTGAAAGGACAGCGCTCGGCATGGACTTCGCCGCCGCGCTCGGAACCGTGCGCTGGTGGGAAGACGCGGCGCTGACCGAAGCGCTGCGGGAGCCGCTGACCCGCCTGTGCGCGCAATATCTGACAACGCCGGCCGCGAAGGGCGGGCCGGCCGATCCGGTGGCGCGTTTCCATTTGGGCAATGGCGCGCGGCTGGAAAGAGTGAACTGGCTCGGCAATACCGCCCCGCGCGGGATCACCGAATCCCATGGGATGATGGTCAATTATCTCTACGACCCCGAACAGATCGAGGCCAACCACGAGGCGTTTGTGCGGGGCGTGATCGTTCGGTCGCCCGCCGTGGACGCTTTGATGGGAATGCCATCGCTGGCCCCGGCGCCTCATCAACAAGCCGACGCGGCTCCGGCAAAAGCCGATCAATCACGGTCCCTGCCGATGGCGCGCCGGGACACTAAAATAAAAGAGGAAACAAACAGAATGTCTTTCGATTCCACTGGTGGTGCCGCCACCGGTCTCATACCCGCCCTGAAGCGCACCAAGTTGAACCGGCAACAGATCGTCGGTTTCTGGGCCGCGTGGTTCGGCTGGATGCTGGACGGCATGGACTCCGTGATCTACGCGCTTGTGCTCGGACCCGCGTTGACCGAGCTGCTGCCGAAATCGGGCATCGAGGCGACGCCCGCCAACATCGGCTATATCGGGTCGCTGATGTTCGCCCTGTTCCTGGTCGGCTGGGGGCTGTCGTTCATCTGGGGGCCGATCTCCGACCGGTTCGGGCGCACCAAGTCGCTGGCGGCGACGGTGCTGGTATATGCGCTGTTCACCGGCGCCGCCGCCTTCGCGCCGAATGTGTGGATGCTGGCGCTGTTCCGCTTCCTGGCCGGTATCGGTGTCGGCGGCGAGTGGGCGATGGCCGGCACCTATGTGGCCGAAGCCTGGCCCGAGGACCGGCGCAAAATGGGCGCCGGTTACCTGCAAACCGGCTACTATTTCGGCTTCTTTGTCGCCGCGACGCTGAACTACACCGTCGGCGCCTCGTTCGGCTGGCGCGCCATGTTCCTGTGCGGCCTGGCGCCGGTCGTGGTGTCGATCGCGACGCTGCTGAAGGTGAAAGAACCGGAGAAGTGGGAACACACCAAACACGACGTCACGGCGAAGCGGCAGAACCCGATGGCGGTGATTTTCAGCCCGCGGTATTTGCGCCAGACGATCACCATGTCGGCGCTGCTGACGGTGGCGATCGTCGGGTTGTGGGCCGGCGCGGTGTATGAGCCAACAGCGATCGTGTTCCTGTCGAAGCAGGCCGGCATGGCTCAGCCGGACGCGGCGAAGATGGCGTCGTATGGCACCGCACTGCTTTCGATCGGCACGATCCTTGGCTGCATCGCCGCTCCCTGGCTGGCGGAACGCTATGGCCGCCGTCCGACGTTGGCAGCGTATTTCTGCGGCATGATGGTCACCATCGCGGTGGCGTTCGGCTGGGCGTTCTATTTGCCCGTCGGTTCGGCCCTGCCGGCGTTCATGACGGTGCTGTTCTTCCTGGGCATGTTCGGCGGCAACTTCGCGATCTTCAGCCTGTGGCTGCCGGAACTGTTCGGCACCGAGGCGCGGGCGACCGCCTTCGCGTTCTGCACCTCGATCGGGCGTTTCATCGGCGCCGGGGTGAATTTCGGTCTTGCCGGAGCGGTCGCGGCGATGGGCACGCTGGGAACGCCGATCGCCATGACGGCGGTGGCATTCGGGCTGGGGCTGCTGATCATCCCGTTTGCTCGGGAGACGCGCGGGGACGTGTTGCCGGAGTAGGCCGGACGGATAGACGGCGGGTCGGAGAGAGGGCAGCATCCGATCCGCGTCGATCTGTGGAGGCGAAGAAGCGGTGGCGGTCAGGCACGGCAAGACGGACACAACCAAGCCAGGACTTCTGCTGCGCGGCTTCCAGGTCGATCCGGCGCGCGGCGGTGAACGGATCGAGCGTCTGCCGTTCCTGGCGCATGGGCCGGTCGATATCCAGCTCCGGTCCCCGTTGACGTTCCTGATCGGCGAGAACGGGTCGGGTAAAACCACGCTGCTGGAAGCCATCGCGGCGCGCTGCGGCATCCGGCCGGGCGGCGGCGGCAGTTACGCCGAGACCGAGGACGATCGCGCAGCCACCGCGATCTCCCGCGCCGTTGACGTGACGTATGGCGTGCGGCGCCTGAAGGGCCTGTTCCTGCGGGCGGACCGGTTTGCCGAGATGATGTTGCGGGCCGGGCACCTGCCGATGCCGGCCACCGGCGAATGGCGGGCGGCGGACGAGCAAAGCCGCGGCGAAGGCGTGCTGTCGCTGCTGAGCGCCAGGGTCGATGCCAGCGAGAACCTGCTGTATCTGTTGGACGAACCGGAGACCGGCCTGTCGCCGCAGCGGCAGATGGCGCTGCTGTGCCTGTTACACGAGTTGCATCGGGACGGCCGCTCGCAGGCGCTGGTGGCGACGCACTCGCCGATCCTGATGAGCCACCCGGGCTGCGATCTGCTGTGGATCGACGAGGACGGCATCAACCGCCGGCCGCTGGCCGATATCCCGCACTGGCGCGACATGAACCGGTTCATGCGCGATCCCGACACGGCGTTGCACCGGCTGCTGGATTGAAGCGTGATCTGCCTCATTCCGTCGCCGTGCTGCCTTAACACGTCATGGCCGGGCACATCCTTCCCGCCACCAGTGACCTGACAAACCTCCAAACTGGTTCACTCCCGCGGCCGGTTGCTATAAGCCCCCGGCAACCGCATCCGCCGCCGAGGGTTTATGATTCGCCTGGACAATATTACGAAGCAGCAAGGCACGCGCCTGGTGTTCATCGAAGCCTCCGCCGCGTTGCAGAAGGGCGAGAAGATCGGGTTGGTCGGGCCGAATGGCGCCGGCAAGACGACGCTGTTCCGCATGATCACCGGCCAGGATGAGCCGGACACCGGCCAAATCCTGGTCGATCGCGGCGTCAGCATCGGCTTCTTCAGCCAGGATGTCGGCGAAATGTCCGGCCGCAGCGCCGTCGCTGAAGTCATGGACGGCGCCGGCCCGGTCAGCGCGGTCGCCGCCGAGTTGGCGTTGCTGGAAGCGCGGATGGCCGACCCGGACGAGGCGGACATGGACGCCCTCATCGAACGGTTTGGCGACGTGCAGGCCAGGTTTGAGGAACTGGACGGCTATGCGCTGGACGGGCGGGCGCGCGAAGTGCTGGACGGGTTGGGGTTCAGCCAGGAGATGATGGACGGCGACGTGGACAAGCTGTCCGGCGGCTGGAAGATGCGCGTGGCGCTCGGGCGGATTCTGCTGATGCGGCCTGACGTTATGCTGCTGGACGAACCGAGCAACCATTTGGATCTGGAGAGTTTGATCTGGCTGGAGGGGTTTCTGGCCGGGCATGACGGGGCGCTGCTGATGACCTCGCATGATCGGGAATTCATGAACCGCGTCATCAACAAGGTGATCGAAATTGACGGCGGGTGTCTGACGGCGTTCTCGGGCGATTATGAGTTTTACGAGCAGCAGCGGGCGCTGAACGAGAAGCAGCAGCAGGCGCAGTTTGAGCGGCAGCAGGCGATGCTGGCGAAGGAAATCGCCTTCATCGAACGCTTCAAGGCGCGGGCGTCTCACGCCGCCCAGGTGCAAAGCCGGGTGAAGAAGCTGGATAAGATCGACCGGGTGGAGCCGCCGAAGCGGCGGGTTTCCGTGGCGTTCGATTTCGCTCCCGCGCCCCGGTCCGGGGACGACGTGGTGAACCTGCGAGGGGTGCATAAGGGGTATGGGTCGCGGATGATCTACGAGGGGCTGGACCTGCTGGTGCGCCGCCGCGAACGCTGCTGCGTGCTGGGGGTGAACGGCGCGGGGAAATCCACGCTGCTGAAGCTGGTGGCCGGCACGACCGACCCGGATGCGGGGTCCGTTACGCTCGGTGGCAGCGTGAAGATGGGCTATTTCGCCCAGCACGCGATGGATTTGCTGGATGGCGACGTGACTGTGTTTGGAACGCTGGAGGATGCGTTCCCGATGGCGGGGCAGGGATCGTTACGGTCTTTGGCGGGGGCGTTCGGGTTCTCCGGCGATGATGTCGAGAAGCGGTGCCGCGTGCTGTCGGGTGGCGAGAAGGCGCGGTTGGTGATGGCGCTGATGCTGTACGATCCGCCCAATTTTTTGGTGCTGGATGAGCCGACGAACCATTTGGACATCGCGACGAAGGAGATGCTGATCGGGGCGTTGTCGTCGTTCGAGGGCACGATGCTGTTTGTCTCGCATGACCGGCATTTCCTGGCGGCGCTGTCTAATCGGGTGCTGGAACTGACGCCGGAGGGGATTCACCAGTATGGGGGTGGGTATACGGAGTATGTGGCACGGACCGGGCATGAGGCGCCGGGGCTGCATGCCTGAAGTTGGCGGTTGAACGATACCGCCGATGATACTATATGACGCCCATGATCAGGGGTGCGCATGGCCAGGGGCGACAAGACTCTCGAGGCGATGCGGGGGAATCCGCGGGACTGGCGCATCAACAGCCTGGAAAGCGTCGCCGCTGCCTTCGGGGTGAATGTTCGCAAGTCCGGCGGCAGCCATGTAGTGTTCGAGCATCCCGATGTGACGGAGGCGTTGTCCGTCCCAGCACGCCGGCCAATCAAGCCGATTTACGTGCAACGTTTCGTCCGGTTTATCGACTCGGTGAGAGGTCGCGATGAAAGAGATTGAATACCGGTTCACGGTTCGGCCGCTGACAGCGGAAGAGGGTGGCGGCTATCTGATCGAATTCCCCGATTTGCCCGGCTGCATGTCGGATGGGGAGACGATCGAGGAAGCACTTGCAAATGGCGCCGAGGCGAAACGCGATTGGATCGCGGCGATGACGGAGGCCGGGCGGCCGGTGCCGCCGCCGGGGGGCGATCCGGCGGAAGGTTATTCCGGCAAGTGGGTGCTGCGGACGCCGAAATCGCTGCATCGCACGCTGGCCGAGCGGGCGCGGCAGGAAGGTGTGAGTTTGAATGCCCTTGCGGTGGCGATGCTGGCGCAGGGACTGGGGCAACGGATGCCGCGAGACGGGTGAGGTCTATCTTCCGATAGTCGGGTTCTCCGCCGACGACCGGCACGTTTTAGGTGACGCCAACTCAGTCGGCGACGGGGTCCGCGAATTGCGCTTCGACTTCGGGCCAGGATACCGGATGTACGAAGCAAGACATGGCAACGTCGTGGTGATCCTGCTGTGCGGCGGCGATAAGGACTCGCAGGCGCGGGACATCGAGCGAGCGAAAATCATGGCGCGGGAAATCGGGTGATGCCCATCGAAACCAAACCCCGGGATGCGGCCGAGGTGCTGAATACGCCAGCGGACATCGCCGCCTACCTCGATGCCTATTTGGAGGACGGCACGCCGGAGGAGCTGCTTCGCGCGCTCGGCACCATCGCACGGTCGCACGGCATGTCGGCGCTGGCGCGGGAGACCGGCATCAGCCGCGAGGCGCTTTACCAGGCATTCAGCGACACCGGCAATCCGACCCGCGACACGCTGCTGCGTGTCATGAAGGCGTTGGGCGTTCGCCTCGCGGTCGCTGCGTAAGACGTTGGGCGGCGGAGTATGCGGACAACCCGGCGACAACGGAAGAAGCCTGGGCCGATGCCGTCATACGACCCAGCGACGCCCTCCAAACATGTTCGTTCGCCCTCGCGCATTTTTTCCGCGCTATGCGGAGTCACTTCAACCCCAGTCGAGAGAGCACTGCCGCTGCGCAATCCCTGAGACTCTCATCTAGCTCGTGCTCCCAAAATCGTACGAATGTCCAACCAAGTTCCACCAAATCAAGCTCGTTTCTTCTGTCACGTTCAACGTTTTTTCTAAGTTTTTCTGCCCAAAATGCGCCATTGGTCTTTGGCATCACGCTGTGTTTCGGGCATCCGTGCCAAAAGCAGCCGTCGACGAACACGGCCATGCGCCGCCCTGGGAACACAATGTCCGGCTTTCCCGGTATCGGATAGTGCAGCCGGTATCGTAAACCCAGCGACCACAACGTGGTCCGTAAAGCAATTTCGGGCCTCGTATTTCGGCCACGTATTCGCGACATGCAAAGCTTTCGTTGTGACGGTGTCAGCACGTCCATGTGGAACCTCACCTTTGGCCTAGTCAGTTTCCTTTCGAACTGATAGCCTGGATTTGAAATCGCGATACCGGGAAACCTCAATGATCAAGACGCTTGACATATTTTGCGGCGGCGGAGGCAGTAGTTATGGCGCTCGAAACGCAGGCGCGGAGATTGTCTGCGGCATCGACCTTTGTGATAGAGCAACAGCGACCTATGCAGAGAATTTTCCGGCTGCCCATGTCGTTCTGTCAAGGCTGGAAGACGTGTCTCCGAGGGCTTTGCACAAGCGGATTGGCGACATCGACCTGCTGCTTGCCTCGCCTGAATGCACGAACCACACATGTGCCAAAGGTGGAGCGCCTCGTTCGGAGGAAAGTCGTGCTACCGCCATGCATACCTTGCACTACGCCAAGGAATTCAAACCTCGATGGTTGGTATTGGAAAATGTCGTCCATATGAGGCCTTGGTCCCGTTACGGCGAACTCAAGGAATCGCTGGAAAACCTCGGTTATAACGTTCGCGAATTCGTGCTTGACGCTTCCCACTTCGGCGTGCCGCAGAGCCGTAGGCGGCTGTTCATCGTTTGTGACCGGGATGAAAAAGTGATGGATATAGAAATCCCCACATTACGGAAAAGGAAAACGGTGAGGGACATCTTAGACAAGCCGGGCAAATGGAACACTACGCCCCTTTACAGCTCCAAGAGAGCCAAGCCGACGTTACAGCGCGCGGAACGTGGCTTTGCGGAAGTCGGCACGGAAGCCGGCTTTCTGTTGGTATATTACGGCACTGATGGGGGCGGTGGCTGGCAGACGCTCGATCGGCCGCTGCGGACAGTCACCACGGTCGATCGGTTCGCGCTGGTCGAGCCGGGCGCAACAGGTCACAGTATGAGGATGCTGCAGGTTCCCGAGCTGAAAAAGGCGATGGGGTTCAGGACCGATTATCTGATGAATCAGGGCACCCGCAGGCAAAACATTAAGATTCTCGGCAACGGCGTTTGCCCACCTGTCATGCAGGCAATCGTTAACCAACTCAGAGCGTCCTAGAGCATGGCGCAACCACCCCGACGCGACAACGACCTCACATTTAGGGTCAAACCACGCCTTCTGACTCTACTTGGCGAGCAACTCATCCGCGATGCAAATCTTGCCGTCTTTGAGCTCGTGAAGAACGCCTATGACGCGGATGCTACTATGTGCCTTGTTACACTGAAGAATCCCGACAACGAAGTCGCCGGACGAATCGTCGTCGAGGATGACGGTGTTGGGATGGATGAGGACACCCTGCGCAATGTATGGATGGTCATTGGAACAGACTTCCGACTGAAGCAGCGCGCGACCGCGACGCGATCAAGCAGGTTCAACCGCTTTCCGCTGGGGGAAAAAGGGCTCGGCCGACTTTCCATTCACAAGCTAGGACGCTCGATTGTGCTCACCACCCGAATTCAGGGCGGCAACGAGTTAGTGATGGAATTTGATTGGGATGCAATCGAATCGGCAACAGACCTTGATCAAGCTTGGGTCGCGTTGGAAAAGCGTAAGCCACAGACGTTCAAAGGCGACAATCACGGCACAATGTTCGAGGTCACGAGGCTCCGGGAATCCTGGACGCGTGGCGAGCTTCGGAGGCTCTATCGATCAGTCAACAGCCTATGCTCCCCATTCCAAGGACCAACCGATTTCGAGGTCACCCTTTCCGCACCCGGCAGGGAAGACTGGCTGCAGGGCATGTTCTCCGCCGAAAGCGCAAATGGATGCGCCATTTATCATGTCCGCGGCTCTTTTTCGGGAGCCACTGCGTCGTTTCGTTACGATTTTACGCCGCCCGAGAGATACTCCAAGAAACTGGCCGAACGCCACGAGGCGGTATCAAACGTAAGGCTCGAAAAGAAAGAGGGACGATCGACAATCGCTGTAGACCTTTCCAGACATAAGATCGGGAAGGTTGATTTTGAATTCTGGTTCTTTGACCGTGATCCGGCGGTTCTCAAAGCGGTCACAGAGGACATCAAAGGATTGAAGTATTACTTAGACGAAAATGGCGGTATCCGAATCTATCGCGACGGCATCAGAGTATATGACTTCGGCGAACCAGGGAACGACTGGCTAAATCTGGACCTACGCCGTGTGAATACGCCAACGGCTAGAACGAGTAATAACCAGATTCTCGGCGCGCTTCGATTGGACGCTACGACTAGCGACGACTTGCGGGAGAAAACCAATCGGGAGGGCTTCATCGAGAACCCGGCGTTTGCGGATTTCCGCTATGCGGTCATTAGCGTATTGACGCAGGTGGAAGCCGAAAAAGGCAAAGACCAGAAGAAGCTTCGCGAGGCTATCGGGAAAGGCACTGGCAAGCGGGTTTTCGAAAAATTATCCGAAATAAGAGAGGTTCTAGAACGAAAAGGTATTCTTGCCGAAGTTGAGCCTGTCCTAAGAGCGACGGAAAAAGAACTCGAATTGTATAGAGACCAACTACTGTGCATGCCGCCGTTCCGGGCCTTACTATTGGCATGATGCTTCATGGGGCCGAGAAAATCCTTGAGGAACTACGTGCGGCCGCCAACAAGGGGGAAAGCCAGGAACGAATCAAAGCACTTGTCGACCGACTTTACCGCGCGATGCGGCCCGTGACCAACTTGCTGAAGAACCCAACGCCGACGAAGACATCGGCGTCAGCGCTTATCAAGGAAGCTATCTTTAGTGCAGAGATTCGACTCCAGCGTCACAAGATTGCATTGATTAACGGAATGGACCTCGGTAACAAGGATTTTCCGATCCAGGGATCGAAGCAAATGCTGGTCGCCTCGGTTACGAATCTTATCGACAACAGCATCCATTGGCTGGAATCAAAGAACCCGAAACAGAAATTTCTGTACCTCGGGACAACGAACGAGATCGAGGGGGGCCTTGCTATCGTCGTCGGCGATAACGGGCCCGGCTTTGGGTCAGATGATCCCGACGACCTTGTCGCACCGTTCTTCACGAGACGAGTGGGCGGAATGGGGCTTGGTCTTTATATCGTCGATGAGGTAATGAGGGTCAATAAAGGACGTCTTCTGTTCCCAATGGAAGGCGACGTCGGGTTGCCAGACAACATCGATGGAGCGGTCGTCGCGTTACAATTTGATGAGATAAAAAAATGATTTCGTTGCTTGCCTCACCGTCTGTATGTGTCATCGATGATGATCGGGCTGATTATGAACCCATTCTTAGCGCCTTAAATGGACTGTACGTCAGCAGCATCCACATTGTAGGCACCTCTGACAGTCTTCCTGAGAAGCCCTTTAACAGGCTACGGTTGGTATTTTTAGACCTGCACCTTACAGGTGCAATAGGAAAAACGTCTGCTTCCCATACTGCGAATGTGTTTAGAAAGGTCGTTTCATCGGACAGTGCACCGATCATCGTTGTGATTTGGAGCAAGTATGCCAGCGACCACGTGGATACGGCCGACTTGCCTCCGGAGGATCAGGAAACGGAAACCCAGCTTTTCAAACGAACATTGTTAGAAGCTGAGCCTGGTTACACCGATCGTTTGATCTTCGTCGAGATGGCCAAGCCCAAGGCAGATGATCGTCCGGAAGATTGGACAAACACACTGAAATCCGAAATTAATAGATCGCTCCAGGATCAGTCTGCTGTCGAAGTGCTCTGGGCCTGGGATGGCCTTGTCAAAGATGGCTGTGCAAAGATCAGCCAGGATATGACGTCGGTTGCCCAGAACGCAATCGCGGAAACTAGTCGCAATCTGAAAGATGGATTGAAAGCAACAATGCAGCATTTGTCGAAGGCACAATCAGCAGGCGATTTTTCAGCGGCCACGGCGCCAAAGCATCTGCTGACAACTCTGACGCAATTGCTTGTGGATCAACTTGAACATCCGACTGGTATCGCTGGCATTGCACCTCATGGAGAGTGGCTCGGCTCGGCGCAGCAGGGGGTCGTTCCGCCTGAATTCTCGGGCAAAATGAACGGCTTTCTGCTGACCTCGGACAACGGTGCTAACGCAGGGCTTTACGCGCCAGGGACCGTGTTCAGGATAAAAGACCCAACTAAGTTTCCAACCATATTCGGGAAACAGATGTCTGACCTTCTCGCCATTTGCTTCAAAAAAAGCAATGCGTCGCCCAGGTGGCTGGATTGGCAGCGTGACGCTAGACCTGTTCTCATTGAACTGTCACCGATTTGCGACTTGGCACAGGGATATCGGGTGAATTCTTTGCTTGTCGGCGGCGTGGTTGTGCCAGCGTCATATAGGGAGTTCGCCAAAGTGGACGGTGACGCTTTTGGTGGGCTTGCGAAATTTCATCTTCGCTGGCCGATTGACAATTTTCCAGAACAAGAAGTTATACTATTATACTGCCATCGGTACAAGGCAACGCTTCCTGCGGAGCAACAGGCGGATTGGCTGGCCCCCTGGTTCCGACTGCGAGACCTGCCGCTCGCTTCCATCAGGAACTCAAATGCAGCCCATGGCGCGAGAGTAGGCTACGTTTCGCTAAATTAGGTTTCCTTCTTGCTGGCGCCGGACAAAACTGGTGCGTCTCGGCGCCCCGGTGATCGACCGGCTTAAGCCACAGCGCAGCAGCGACGCCTCAGGCCCCTCCTCAGCTAACGGCGAGCAAGGGCGCGGGTATGCTGGCAACCGCCGATGCTCCTTTACAACAAGGCTCAAATGTCCGCATCCAAGGAAGCGACTCCGCCGCTGTTGGGTCTCAAACGACCCCAGAGATCACCGCCTTGCTGCTTGCCACCTTTGCCGATCTTTACCGGCAAGAGGTCGGCGCGGAGGAAGATGTTCACCGCACCCTGCCATTCTTCGGCACCGCCCTGGGTATTGTCATTGCGTCTCTGACCTATGCGGCGGGCCGGTTGCCGAAGTGGCCGGACCTACCGGCTGACAAGGGAAACTATGCGTTCGATGCCGCTGCGGCCTTGCTCACACTCGCGGTCCTTGAGGCAGCGTGTGTGCTGGTTTGGATATCGTTCGCCATCGCCCGCCGCAATTACGAACGCATCGGGCCGGAGGCGGACATGCTGGCGAGAGTGGAGGAATTGCAGTCCTATTACGACAATCAGGGCAAAACCGCAGCCGCCCGGAGCGCGGACATGCTTGAAGATGTCCGGCAGATGCTGCTCGCCTCCTACGCCGCGACAACCCCGGCCAACCGAAACCGAAACCATCAACGCTACAAGTACCGTGCTTGGGCCTCATTGCACCTGGTAAGAAGCTTGATTTGGGCGTTGAGTGCGACCAGTCTAATATTCATGTCCGACAAGCTTGGCTATCTTCCGAAAGTGATCCCATGACCGCGATGAGGGACAAGGCTCCGGGTCAATCAAGCCAGGGCAAAACGTCCAAGGAGACGGGTACGCTCGCGGGTCGGGTTCTGTCGGACAAGCCAGCGCCTCGCAAGCCGTCCGGCCCTGTCACCTATACGATCCAAAAAGGGGCCAATGTCTGGCCGGGTCGAAGCAAGGCATAAGACTCGCAGGGTCGTCCGCGGTTGATGCTTGTACCGAGAGCCGGCGTCTGATTGCGTCTGTAGTGATGGCCCTACGGAATACGCCGTTCGGGTTTGTTGCCGTGGCTTAGCACCTCCAGGTGGGCAGCCATTCTGATACGTCCGATCTCCGCCCCGATTGCGGGATCATCTGGAAAAAGCAATCTCTTCCGTGCTATGCGCACATCAAGACCATGCCGGTGGGCGTCCGCTCCCAGCGCATACATCGCGAGTGGCCCATGACAACACCACAGACCAACGACCCTGTGCTGTCGCGGTTTCGGACCGCGTTGGACTCGATGTACGGTCAGCGCCTTGAGCGTGTCGTCCTGTTTGGCTCTCGGGCCAGAGGAGACGCACGTAAGGACTCCGATTACGATGTCGCGGTATTCCTGCGCGATATGCCGGACCGGTTCAAAGAGCTGTACCGCCTCGCGGATCTCAGCACAGACCTCATCCATGAAACGGGCACGTTCGTACATGTCATGCCTTACCGGGCTGGCGCTTACACCGAGCGAACACCGTTGATGGGGGACATTCGCCGAGAAGGTGTCGACTTCTGAAGCCTGAAACCGGCTGCTTCCCGGGCAAAGCCCGCAAGCTGCTCGGTGAGGCCGGCGGCATGTTGACGCTGCACTACCATGAAGCGGCAGGCCGGGCCGCCTGGCTTGCAGGCTTCCATGCAGCTCAGGCTCTAATTTTTGAAAAGACCGGCCGCACGGTGAGAAGTCACAAGGGAGTCAATGTGGAATTGCACCGCATCACCAAAGACGATCCACGCCCGGGTATCGACATGTGTGCGTTTCTCGGTCGCACCTATAACCTCAAGGCCATCGCCGATTGTGAAACGGGGCCGGGGTCGGACGTCTCGTTGGAGACGGCGCTGGACGCAATTACCGATGGAAAGCTGTTCGTTGACCTGATGGTTGAACTGATTGGGGAGTCGTGAAGCTCAGCGACGTCCAACCGCCGCGCAACCAGGGCAGCCTCTGCCGTCAGGCAGCACCGAGCAACTGACTGGCCTTGACTTATTTCCTATATCGACTTACAATCGCTCAGATGGAAACCTTCTCTCCGCCGTGTCTTCGGCGCGGCAACCAATAACGTTTGGCTCGGGCCGAACGATCTATGCCGGGGGTGGCAAGATCATCCCGTATGCCGGACCCGCGGCGGGCGGCGTGGCCCGAGCCGGCCGGCGGATTGTGAGGAGCAGAGGATTGAGAAAAATGTCTCGTAATATGGGACGAATTCTCAGGGTGTGACTTTTGAGACGCTGTTGAGCAAGCAACCCTTCATCCGGGGGTTCGGGGATCGGGTGATCGACGTCTCCATCCAGAGCGTTACAGCGGGCAATCGATCCTCCCCGATCCTCCGACGTCTTCGGCCACAGTAACGGGTTGCCCCCAACGCCGCCGCACGCCACAAAACCAAAATGACCTCTGACTCGACCGTCCGGCGACTGATCGCCCTGCTTGCCCTCGCCGTGTTCTCCGGAGCGTTGGTGACACGCCTGACCGATCCCCTGGTGGCCGTGCTGGCGCGTGACCTGGGCGCCGATGCGGCTCGGGTGGCGTTGCTGGCCAGCGCCTTTGCCCTGCCGTTCGCGCTGATCCAGCCGATCCTCGGGCCGGTTGGCGACGCCCTGGGCAAGCGGCGGGTGATGACCGTCGCCATCGGGTTGCTGACACTGCTTCTGGTTGCCTGTAGCACCGCCCGAGACCTCGACACGCTGATGGTCCTGCGCGGGCTGACGGGTCTCGCCGCCGGCGGTTTGATGCCGCTGGCGATCGCGCTGCTCGCCGATACCGCGCCGCCGGAGGGGCGCCAGGTCGCGTTGTCGCGCCTGGTCGCCTTCGCGATCGCCGGCCAGATCGCCGGCGGCAGTTTCGCCGGCCTGCTGGAGCCGGCCATCGGCTGGCGCGGCGTCATGCTGGCCGCCAGCGCCGTGGCCGCGCTGGGTTTCGCCTCGCTGCTGCTGGGCGGCCGCCGCCTGACGCCGGAGCCGCGCCGCCGCTTCGACCCGGCCGGTGCCGTGGCGGGCTATCTGCACCTGTATCGCCTGCATGCCGCGCGGGTCCTGTATATTTCCGTCGCGATCGAGGGCGCCCTTGTCTTTGGCTCGTTTCCGTATTTCTCGATCGAACTCCAAAATCGCGGCATCGGAGCCACGGCCGAGGCGGGGTTGGCAGTCGCCGGATTCGGTATCGGCGGCCTGATCTATGCGGCGTTGGCGCAACGAGTCCTGCGATGGATGGGGCAGGACCGGATGGTTCTGCTCGGCGGCGTGCTCTGCCTGATCGCCTATACAGGGTTCGCGTTCGCCCCCGTCTCGGGAATCTTCATCGGATCGGGGCTGGTGCTGGGTCTGGGCATGTTCATGATCCACAATTCGATCCAAACCCGGGTGACCGAGGTGGCGCCGCATGCACGCGGCACCGCGGTGGCGCTGCACGCGTTCCACTTCTACCTCGGCCAGACCGCCGGTCCGGCCGTGTTCGGGTACATGTTGCGCTATGCCGGTGCCGAACCGACTTTCGTGTGCGCCGGTCTCTGCCTGCTGGCGCTGGCCTGTGTGTTGGGGCGCCGCGGCTTCGACCGGATGGCCGCCGCCGGCTAGCCCAGTCGTTTGCGGACGAACTCGGTGCGCAGAACCAGGCCCTTGATGGCGTCGTGACGGCAGTCGATTTCCTCGTCGTTGTCCGTCAGGCGGATCGTTTTGATGATCGTGCCCTGCTTCAGGGTCTGGTTGGCGCCTTTGACCTTCAGGTCCTTGATCAGGGTGACCGAGTCCCCGTCAGCCAGCACATTCCCCGCCGAATCACGGACCCGGCCGGCATCGATCGTGGCGGTCGCGACGATGTCCCCGGCCGGACGCCATTCTCCGGTCGCTTCGTCGAACACATAGTCATCTTCGTCGCCAGCCATAGTCGTCCCAATCTTTGATAGTAGGTAGCAAGGGGCACTCGTTTTCCCGCCTGTGCCCGGTCAGCGATCAGCGAGCTATAGCCGATCTGTGCCGACCTTATTCCGTCCGCTATGGTGAGGTCCAGCCAGTTGCCCGGCCGGCCTTGCAACTCCGTACCGCCCCGCCAGGGAAGCGCAACGATGACAGAGGACCCGATGCCCGAAGAAGACGATGTCGCGATCACCGGTAAGCGCCGCGACAAACTGATAGAGCGGAAGCAGGACTGGGCGCGCGAGGGGCGCCTGCTGACCGGCACCACCGCTGATCCCCGGACAGATCGCCTGCCGCCCGGACAGCGGTTGGTGAAGGACTGGCCGGTGCTCGACCTTGGAGCCGAACCGGATGTGACCGAACGGAAGTTCCGCCTGGACGTCGACGGCGCGGTGGAGCACCGCCTCAGCCTGCGGTTGGACGAGTTCATGGCGCTGCCGATGTCGGAAAGCCTGTCCGACATGCATTGCGTCACCCAGTGGTCGCGCTACGATAATCATTGGAAGGGCGTCTCGGCGCAGGCGTTGCTGGCGATGGTGCAGCCGAGGCCGGAGGTGAACCACGTCATTTTCACCGCCTGGGACGGATACACGACCAACATCCGCCTCGATCAGTTCGACCAGCCCGACGTGTTCCTGGTCCACCAGTGGGAGGGCAAACCGATCAGCCGCGAACACGGCGGTCCGGTTCGCATGCTGGTGCCGAGACTGTATCTGTGGAAGTCAGCCAAATGGCTGCGGCGCATTCACTTCACCATCAGCGACCATCCCGGGTTCTGGGAAGTGCGCGGCTACCACAACAACGGCGATCCGTGGCTCGAGGAGCGGTACGGCTGAAGCCAGGACAGCGTTCGCGAACCGGCATCAGATCGATCGCGGCCTACGTCAGACGGGCCAGAATATCCGCGACCACCGCCTCAAACATCGGGACGGTCAAACGTCCGGTATTCGTGTTCAGCCGGGACACATGGTAGCTGTCCACCACCAGCAGGCCATCGGGCAGTTCATGCACCGCGCCATGCACAAAGGCGGTGTGGCTCGCCCGCAGGCCGCGTGCCCGCAGCACCGCCTTGTGGGAGACGCCGCCCAACGCGAGCACAATCTTCAGCGCCGGCATCGCCGCCAGTTCTCGGGTCAGGAATGGGTTACAGCCGGTGATCTCGGCCGGAGTCGGCAGGTTGCCGGGCGGCACGCACCGCACGGCATTGGTCACCCGGCAGTCGCGCAGAGTGACGCCGTCAGCCGGATCGGCGGCATACTCGCCCGTGGCAAAACCGTATTTGATCAGCGTCTTATACAACAGCACCCCGGCGAAATCGCCGGTGAACGGGCGGCCGGTGCGGTTCGCCCCGCGCACACCCGGCGCCAGCCCCACCACCAAAAAGCGGGCATCCAACGGCCCGAAGCTGGGGACCGCGCCGTTGAACCAACCCGGATTGGCGGTCTGGTTGGCGCACCGGTAATCAACCAGCCGCGGGCACAACGCGCAGCCGGCGGAAGGAGCCTGATAGGTCACGCGCCGCCTTCAGTTGGTGTCGTGCGGATCGGCGTAGGGTTCGGCCGGTGTGCTCCGGGTGCCCATCGGACGCTGGCGCGGTTCGGTCTGGCGGCGGGTGAACTCCGGCGCGATGTCCTGCAATTCCAGGAAATTGTCGCACTGGCGGCGCAACTCGTCAGCCACCATCGGCGGGCTGGAGCGAACCGAGGATACCACAGTCACCTTCACGCCCTTGCGCTGCACCGCCTCCACCAGCCGGCGGAAGTCGGAATCGCCGCTAAACAATACGATGTGATCGACCCGATCCGCGATCTCCAGCATATCCACCGCGATCTCGATATCCATGTTGCCTTTGACCCGGCGTCGGCCGGTGGCATCGGTGAATTCCTTGGCCGGCTTGGTGACCAGCGCGTAGCCGTTATACGCCAGCCAGTCGGTCAGCGGCTTCAGCGGTGAATATTCTTCCGTCTCCAGCACAGCCGAGTAGTAGTAGGCCCGCAGGACATTGGCCTGCTTCTTAAAATACTCCAGCAAATTGCGGTAATCGACGTCAAATCCGAGGTTGCGCGAGGCGGAGTAAAGATTGGCGCCATCTATAAACAGCGCGACGCGTTCGTTTGGCAGAAATGGAGGCATCGTCGTAAACCTTGGGATACTGGTTGCAAATGGGTGGGACACCACTGAAACCAGCGCGTCCCGGCTAAATCGGCGGGCTTGGAGAGAAGGCGATCAGGACAGCTATGAGTGCGATTTGTGAACATCGAAACGGTATCGGCACCGCCCCTGGTTGTCTAGCCTTGATCGGCGTGGGTGCCAATCTGCCGGGGCCGGATGGGCGTTCGGCACGCGAAACCTGCCAGCAAGCCATTGACATAATGGACACATTATCCGGCCTCCAGGTCGTGGCCGTCTCGCGCTGGTACGAATCGGCGCCGATGCCGCCGTCGGGTCAACCGCCGTATGTCAACGCCGTGGTCGCTCTGTCGGTTGCTCCGGCCGTGGATCCGGCCGCGTTGCTCGCGTGCCTTTTGGAGGTCGAGGCAGTGTGCGGCCGCGAACGCTCCACCCCGAATGCGGCACGAACCCTGGATCTGGACGTCATCGCGATGGGTGCTCTGGTGCGAAACGCGCCCGACCCGATCCTGCCGCATCCACGGGCGCACCTGCGGGCATTCGTGTTGGCTCCGCTGACCGACGTGGCGCCGGACTGGGTGCATCCGGTGCTTGGCCGAACAGCGGCGGACCTGCTGGCAGACCTGCCGCCGCAGGAGATCAGGGTGTTGTGAATCGCGACGGCGTTACACGGCCTCCGCCGGCTCGTTCCGCCTGAACACGGTAGCGAGTCTGGCATCCGCTGCCGCGACGGAAAACGCTTCCGGGTCGAAGTCGTCACCAAGCCAATCGGATTGGTCTTCATGGTCAGGATGGTTGGGGTCGGCGAGGATTTCCAGGAGGTCCGCATAGCCCCCCGGGCCACCGCAATCCTCGGGCGGGCAGTGGCGCTTGCCGGCGACGCAGGCTGGCCAGGCATTCGGAGCGTTGGCCGGAAGGACCTTCTCAATCAGAATATCGTGCTCCCAGTCGTCTCCGAAGTCGTACGAATAGGCGAAGTGGGTGACGCCGGATTTGACCAGTCCACTTAATTTTTTCCGGTTCTCATCGGTGACACCCTCCGCGTTGGACGGATCGCCATACCGTTGGTCACCAATATTGAATTCATGCAGGTGGCCGCCGTCCCAACCCATCACGATCCGAATCACCGTACTCAGATCGCTCAGGGTCATACTGTCCTGGACCAAAATCCGGCGCCAGACCGGCGGTTTGATGTGCTTCAGTGTTATCTTGAGGCTGAGCACGCCTTTCGTGGTGGTGTTCTTCTTTGAAGATGTCTTTGCCATGTTACTCTCCCCGTTCTGACTGGTTTGTTGGTTTGGCCCCGAAGGCAGCGTGAACCCTGTCGCGGATCTCCAATAGCGCCTGCATCTCCGCCACATGTTCGTAGGCCGGCATCAGGCGGTCCAGCACCGCATCACGCCGGGCGGCAGGATGGAAGTATATCTCGTTGTCGCCGTCGGGCAGGTTCTCCAGCAGGCGGTGTACGCGGCCGGTGGTCATGTGGCCACTCCAGGCCAGGCCGAAGCAATGATCGTTGGTGGCGACCCCGGCCGATCGCGCCTGGTGCCGCAGCAGTTTCGTCCAATGATACAGCAGCTTGTCGCCCATCGCGGCAACGGTGCCACAGCGAGCCATGATCTCGGGCGGTTCGGCCGGAACGCGGATACGGCCCAACCCATGCTTCGCGCCGGCCCGTAGCATCATTGCGCCAACTGTCGGATGCAGGTGCATGTGCTTGTGGGCGTTGGCATGGTCCAAAGTCAGGCCCGTCGAGTCAAAGGCTTCGAACTGCGCCTGGATTTCCGCCAGCAACTGCCGGCGAATGTTCGGGCGAAAGAAGTAGTTCAAACCGAGCGTCAACTGGTCGGAGGGGAACTGGCCGGCCGCGTCCACAAGATCGGGGATGTCAGCCGGCGACAGGACGGCCGGGCCTTCGATGACCACGAGATGCAGACCGACCCGCAGCGCTGGATTCGCGCGCGCCCTGCGCACGGCGTCAGCCGCCGCGGGCGCGGCAACCATCAGGCTGGCCGCTTGCAGGACCCCGTCGCGGTGGGCGCGCTCGATCCCCTCGTTGACGGCTTCGGTCAAACCGAAATCGTCCGCGGAAAACGTGACCGTCTTCGCAGGTTTGTTTGGGTATCGTTTCACGCTTTGGTCCAATCGTTTGTCTGACGGGTCGCTGGTCCCATGCTGTATTGGCAGATCCTGTTCGGAAGTGGCGTTGAAGGAAGGATTTTTTGAAGGCAGATGAACGCGGATGAACACGGATAAGGCATGATGGTGTGTGCCGCATCACAGATTTGCGGCCATTGATACCAGCAGTCGTTGAGGCCGCGCCTGTCCCCCAACCGTCATGGCCCGGAAAAGCCGGGCCATGACGGATCTGGAATGACAATACGACAACAGCGGCTGATAAACACGAAGAACGTTAACAAGCCGTGAACGGCACACCCCCGAAAAGTTCAAGAAGGCCGCATCACCCAGCGCTCGCTGCGAACTCTTCAGCGAAATCCTACGCCGGGCGTTTCGCCGCGTAGGAACCGCCTGCCGCCCGCACTTCCGCCGCGGTCGTGGCCGCGCGCAACCGAGCCAGATGGTCGGCCTCACCCGCCAGCATCGCGCGGGCATTTTCCAACACCTGATCGGCCTTGTCGGCGGGGAATTTGACGGCGCCGTTCTCATCCATGTGGATCAGGTCACCCGGTGCCACGTCCATGCCACCCACCGATACGGGCACGTTCACGGCTTGCACCGCCATCTCGCCATGGCCGGCGGTGACGCCGCCAAGCAACATTTGAAAATCCAGACGGCGGATCGCATCCACGTCGCGGGAGGGGCCGTTGGACAGCATTCCGATACAGCCAACGGCTTTCATCGACGTCACCATGATCTCACCAGCCAAACCGGCCTTGGACATCAGTTCCGCCGGCCATTTCTGTTGAATGATCAGGATGGTCGGCTTCTTCATGGCGTCCAGGGCGTCGATCACGTCCATGAAGCTCAGCCGCCCGCTGAAATTCGGGTCGGGCAGGCCATACACGCAGGTGACCGCGTAACCGACGGTCGGGGCCATGGAGGGATAGATGCAGCGGATCGAGGTATCGGTGTACCAGTTCTCGGTCCACGGATTGTAGAGTCCGAGGCAGAGCGGGTTTTTCGGATAGGTCGCGACCACGTTGGTAATGGTCGGGGTGTCGATCTCCCGCAATCCCGCGAAGATTTCGGTCGTTGGCACGTTGGCCATGGTGACGTTTCCTCCAAATAATCCAGTGTCTTAATCAGCTCGGTAATTCGGCGCCTCGCGATCGATCGCCACGTCGTGGACATGGCTTTCGCGCAGGCCCGCCCCGGTGACGCGGCGGAATTTCGTGTTGGTCTGCAACGACGCGATGTCAGCGCTGCCGGTGTAGCCCATGCCGGCCTTCAAGCCGCCGACGAGCTGATGCACCACGTTGCCGACCGGTCCCTTGTAGCCGACGCGGCCCTCGACGCCCTCCGGCACCAGTTTCAACTGGTCCTTAATGTCCTGCTGGAAATACCGATCGGCCGACCCGCGTGCCATGGCGCCCAAACTGCCCATGCCGCGATAGGATTTGTACGACCGGCCCTGATACAGGAATACCTCACCGGGCGCCTCATCGGTGCCCGCGAGCAGGCTGCCGATCATGCAGCAATCGGCACCGGCCGCGATGGCTTTCACCACGTCACCACTGGTCCGCATGCCGCCATCGGCGATGGCCGGGACGCCATGTTCGCGGCAGGCCGCGGCGGTTTCCATCACGGCGGTAAACTGCGGCACACCCACGCCCGCGACAATGCGGGTGGTGCAGATGCTGCCGGGGCCGATGCCGATCTTGACCGCATCGACACCGGCCTCGATCAACGCCCGCGCCCCTTCTGGGGTCGCCACATTGCCGGCAATGACCTGTGCAGTGTTGGAGGCTTTTTTGATCGCCTCCACCGCCCGCAACACGCCTGCGGAATGGCCGTGTGCGGTATCCACGACGATGATGTCGGTCTCGGCCGCGAGCAGCACGCGGGCGCGGGCCTCGCCGTCGGCGCCTACACCGGTGGCCGCCGCAACGCGGAGACGGCCCAGTTCGTCTTTGTTGGCGAGCGGGTGCGACTCGGCCTTGTCCATGTCTTTGACGGTGATCAGGCCGATGCAGCGGAACTGCTCATCGACGACGATCAGCTTCTCGATCCGGTGCTTGTGCAGCAAATGCCGCGCCCGTTCAGCGCCGACATCGGATGTGACCGTGACCAGACCCTCCCGGGTCATCAACTCATAGACTTTGAGCCCGGGATCGGTTGCGAACCGGACGTCGCGGTTGGTGACGATACCGACCAACCGGTTGGTTTCGCGCTCGACCACGGGGATGCCGCTGATGCGATGGGTGGTCATCAGGGCTTTGACGTCGGCCAAAGTCTGGTCCGGATGAATGGTGAGCGGGTTCACCACCATGCCCGACTCGAACTTCTTGACGCTGCGGACCTGGGCGGCCTGTTCCTCGGGCGTCATGTTCTTATGGATCACGCCCATGCCGCCGAGTTGCGCCATGATGATCGCCATCTGGGCCTCGGTGACGGTGTCCATCGCGGCTGAGATCAGCGGGATGTTCAGTGAGATGGTACGGGTCAGCCGCGTGACCGTGCTGGTGGCCGATGGAAGCACCTGCGAATACGCCGGTACGACGAGCACATCGTCGAACGCGAGGGCTTCTTCCACGCGGGACATCAGTCCTGCATGGCCTTGTGTGGGCAGAGTCTGCTGGGGAATATCGAACGCCATGGGCGGGTGAGCCTTTCCGCTACCTTGGCGCCCCCACATAGGGGTGTGTCGTTGAGTCCGCAAGCGTCTGGTTTGTGACGGCCTCGATATGCGTCACCCGGGTACGCGTCAGTTGATGAAGCGGCGAATGCCGTCTTTCAGCATCGGGGCGTGAAAATTCATCAGCAGGGCGAGGCGGCAGTGGCTGAGCTTGAGGTACGTCCGCGTCTGCGCCTCATGCACCGGCAGGACGCGCTCCACCGCCTTGATTTCGAGCAGGACAGATTGCTCGACGACGATGTCGGCCAGGAAGCCCTTGTCCAGACGGACGCCTTGATAGACCACAGGGAAGGCGACCTCCCGTTCGAAGGCCAGGCCGCTGTTGAGGAGTTCCCAACAGAGACACTGATTGTAAACGCTTTCCAGCAGGCCGGGACCAAGGGTGCGGTGCACCTTGATGCCAAGGCCGATGATCTTTTCGGTGAGTGCGGGGGAGGGGTCATGTGCCATGCCGGGGACTATGGAGCGAAATAGTTAATAAATGGTTAACGGCGGGGCTGGTTTTTGTGGGCGGCTTAAGCTTTTTTTGCACAGAGTTCTCGGAGTTTAATGAGATCACAGAGATTTCGCGCCTGCGGCGCGGCCGGTGTCGCACCGTCCGGAGCCTGATGCCAAGCCGCGCCGCGGCGAGCAAAGCAAGGCCGCGCAATCGCGGTTAGGAGGACGAAATCTCTGCGATCTCATTAAACTCCGAGATCTCTGTGCAAAAAGCAGAGGCGGAGCCGCCACCGGTGACCGGGGTTGAAGCGGTGGCCAATGACCGGCAGGGACTAATGACCCGATGGAACGGCACGCCGGCCTGGCCCGGCTGACACATCATCCATAACGGGGGCCAGCCCGTCTGCTGCCCGGATTCGCCGAGACCGCGTTGTTCATGGCCCCGGTTGGCGAGGGCCGCCGATCATCTCCGTGACCCTGCCTGCAAACACGTCCATCCCGAAGGGCTTGGTCAGCACCTGCACACCGGGGCCAAGGTGGCCGTAATTCAGCACGGCATTTTCCGCGTAACCGGTGATGAACATCACCTTCAAATCGGGCCGGATCGCACGCGCCGCATCCGCCACCTGGCGCCCGTTTAACCCGCCTGGCAGCCCGACATCGGTGACCAGAAGATCGATCCGCGTCGGGGACCGGAGGATCTTCAGGCCGGCGGCACCGTCTGCGGCTTCGAATACCCCGTAGCCCATATCTTCCAACACCTCGACCGCAATCATCCTCACCGATGGCTCGTCGTCGATGACCAGCACGGTTTCTTCGTATTCGCCCTTTGGCATGGTCTCTGTTTCAACCTCGATGTCGCCGGTTTCCGCGGTTCCAAAATGCCGGGGCAGGTACAGCCGCACCATCGTCCCATGCCCGATTTCGGAATAGATGCGTATCGCGCCGGATGATTGTTGTACGAACCCGTAGATCATGGACAGACCGAGCCCGGTGCCCTGGCCGATCGGTTTTGTCGTGAAAAATGGTTCGAACGCCCTGGCGATCACGTCAGGGGTCATGCCCGATCCGGTATCGCTGACGGACAGTGTCACATATTGCCCGGGCGCCACGCTGCGTTCCGCCGCCGCGTGCGCATCCAGCCAATGGTTGCCGGTTTCAATCGTCAGGTTGCCGCCACCCGGCATTGCGTCCTTCGCATTGACGCAAAGATTAAGCAGCGCGTTTTCAAGCTGACCAGGATCCACGATGCAGGTCCAGAGACCACCGGCATTGATTGTTTCAAGTGCGATTTCCGGTCCCAACGTGCGCCGTATCAAATCCGCCATGCCCACAACCATCCTGTTAACATCGCTCGGTTTCGGATCGAGTGTTTGCCTGCGGGAAAATGCCAAAAGCCGGTGGGTCAGGGTGGCCGCGCGCCGTGCCGCGCCTTGGGCTACGTTGAGGTAACGCTCCAAATCCCTGACCCGGCCCTGTGCCACGCGGGTTTGCAACAGTTCCAGACTGCCGGAGATGCCGGTCAGCAGGTTGTTGAAGTCATGTGCCAGTCCGCCAGTGAGTTGACCGACCGCCTCCATCTTTTGCGATTGACGAAGCGTCGCCTCGGCCTGCGCGAGGGCGTCCGCTTGCAACTTTTCGGCCGTTACATCGCGCCCGATGGCAAAGATCAGGTCGCCGTCACGCGTTGCCGACCAGGCAATCCAGCGGGCCGTACCATCTTTACCGAGTTTACGATTCTCCAGCCTGACCACCGCCCGACTGGACGTCTGGGCGCGCACCGCCGCGATGATGTCGGGATCACCACCCTCCAGAATCCGGATGATTTGCATCCCGATCAATTCGTCAGGCTGGTACCCCAGCCGGATTGTCCACGCGGGGTTGACCCGGCGGATCGATCCGTCGATGTCCGCGATGAGGAGAAGGTCGGTGGAGGTCTGCCACAAGCGATCTCGTTCCGCCGTCAGTGCCATAACCTCGTCGGCCTGTTCTTTCGCCTCGGTAATATCCCGGCCGATGCAATAAACCTTGCCGTCTTCAGTTATGGCAACCCACGATATCCAACGGTAATGGCCGTCGCTTCGGCGGCACCGGATTTCAAATCGAGTGGCCGGATGGCCGTCCCCGATCATCTCGAATGCGGCCCTGGCGGACGTGCGGTCCTCAGGGTGAATCAGATCCAAAATCGGCATGCCAACGACGTCGGTCTCGGACCAGCCCAGGATAGACTGCCACGTGGGGTTGGATGTTTCCAGGTAACCGTCGGCGTTCAGCGTTCCCATCAGGTCGGGACTCAGTTGCCACGTTCGGCCCCGGGCCTGCGTTTGTTCGATCACCTGTCGTTCCAGATCGGCGTTAACCGCACGCAAGGCCGCCTCGCGCCGATCTCGCACACGGGTTAACGTCGCGGCTACGCGGACAATGAGTTCACGTGCCAGAAACGGTTTGGTCAAATAATCGTCGGCACCCGCTTCCAGCCCTTCGATCCGGGCTTCCTTACCGGCACGGGCGGACAGCAACAGGAAAGGGACGTCTTGCAGCCGCGGATCGGCGCGCCACGCTTGCAGCAGACCGAAGCCGCCAAGCCCTGGCATCATCACATCCGCCAGAATCAGATCGGCCACCTGTCGCCGGGCCGCCACCAGGGCTGCCTGGCCATCGCCGACGGTCTCCACGGCGAAGCCGTCGGCGACGAGAAGGCTGCTGATATATGCCCGCATATCGGCATTGTCGTCCGCGAGTAGAACGCGTCCTCGCGAATACAACGCAGGGGTTTCTGCTTCCCGGAGGCTGTGACCGTCAGGGCCGGGAAGCCACTGAAGCGCCTCCTGAACGAACGCGTCCGCCCGCCTGGTCGAGACGCGCGTTTCGGCCGGAATGACAGTGGCGACCGGCAGATCATGCCCGAATGGGATCGTCACGGTAAACGTGCTGCCCCGATCAGGCTTGCTGACGACATCGATCTCACCGCCGTGCAATTTGACCAGTTCCTGAACCAGGGCCAATCCGATTCCCGACCCTTCGGCAGAGCGTCCGTTCGCCCCTTCCACCCGGTAAAAGCGTTCGAACAGGTGCGGCTGGTCCTGCGGTTGTATGCCGGACCCGGTGTCGGCCACACTGACCTTCACCGCACGTCCGTCGGGGGCCGGACGAACGACGAGTCTGATTTCACCTTTCAGGGTAAACTTGAAGGCGTTGGACATCAGATTGAGAATGATGGTCTCCCACATCTCCCGGTCGATCCGAACCGGTCGCGGCAGCGGTGGTGCGTCGATCACCAGGGCCACGCCCGCCGCATCGCAGGCTGACTGAAAATTCGACGCGAGGCGCGCTGACAACAGCGCCAGATCGGTGGGTACGAACGATGCCCGGGCGCGGCCGGCTTCGATGCGGGAAAAGTCCAGCAGCGCGTTGACCAGCTTCAACAGGCGCAGCCCATTCCTGTGCGCCAGTTCGATCCGCCCTCGTTGGTCCGGTGAAAGCGTTTCGGATCTGGCGAGGGCCTCTTCGAGGGGGCCGAGCATGAGTGTCAGCGGGGTGCGGAATTCGTGGCTGACGTTGGAAAAAAATGTCGTCTTGGCACGATCTATTTCGGCGAGCGCGGCGAGGCGTCGCGCTTCATCCTCTCGTGCACGCACCGTTGCCAGCGCGGCGGACAGCGATGCGGACAGGAGTTCGAAGAAGCCCCGATAAACATCATCCAGCGGCAAACGCGGCGATATACCGACAATGGCCACGAGCGGCGGATGATCGGCCCCCGGGGAGGACACTGGAACGATGAAAGCCCTGTCCGGACCTTCGGCATAGGGTCCATGGTAAGCGCCCAGCACCGTGTCGCGAATCCCCGTCACTTCGCTGATCCGGGGGCTACTGGTGATCGGCCAGGGGCTTTCGTCAGTCGCGCGCATTTCTGACGGACACGCGGCTGTGCCGGGCTCCAGCCCGCAATGTCCGGCCAGACGATAGTGCTGTCCGTCGGCCGACCGTCGGTAAATCAGAATAAACGGTACATCGAATTCAAAACGGCTCAGCGTCGCAACGATAGATGCCGAAAGTTCCGCGACATCGGCCGCTCGGTTCAGATTGGCCGTCAGGTCACGCAGCGCCCGGGTGCGGCGTTCCGCGAGCATCGTCGCCGTTGTTTCCGTAACCGGATGGAATAAGCCGCCAACGCCGCCGCTTTCGTCACGAATGGGGGAGAGTGAGAACGTAAAGAACGTTTCCTCCAGATATCCGTTCCGCGTAAGGAACATACGTTGATTTTCAAGAAAACTGGTCTCGCCGGCTCGTGCCCGCCTGAATGGCTCGCCAATGGCGGGCCACGCGCTGGCCCAGGTGACACTGTAGTCCTGGCCCAGGGCGGTTGGATGTGCGTCGCCGCACACCACCCGGTATCCGTCATTGTAAATTTGCGCGTTTTCCGGCCCCCAGATGATGTTGATCGGAAAGTTGGAAGCCAGGCAAAGACTGGCCGCCGTCCGCAAGCTCTGCGGCCATGTCTCGATTGGTCCCAGCGGCGTTTGCGACCAGTCCTTGTTTCGGACGAGTTCGGCCATATGACCGCCGCTTGCGAGGAATTGCTCCATTCACGCAACGCCGCGAGAGCTAACCGGCAGGCGGCGGGTCAGTTGCAAGTTCGGATTGAACGGTGGCGCTTCGTCTTTCGAGGGCTCGGTTTTGGCGGCTGGCAAGCAAAGGCGTCCGCATAGGTCATATCGGTGAGACCAAGGGTTTCCGGCGGCCCTAACCCACTGCCATTGCGACATCATGTACCAGACCTGGCAGGCGATGCCGGAAAAGGGCGAAAGTCAGCATCAAAACGCTCTGAAACCGATGCTCCCAGAACCTTCATCAAAAGCCGCCCTTACCCAAGCAGCCCTCATGGCTGAACACGATTCCCGGATATCACATAAAATTCTCGCGGGCAGTGAACGTTGCTTTACGGTGAATACACAAAATCGTGATTATCCAGATCGCATCTACGCTCTTGGCCAGATCGTTGCCGCCACCGCCATCTCCGGCGGGTCGGTCGTGACGATCCGCCCATCCTGCCACTGCACGATCATCAGCTTCGCATCCACCCGCCGCCCGGCGGCATCGTATTGCACATGCCGCCCGGGAAACAGCAGAGCCGGCCCGTCGCGCAGGTCGAATGCCCGAATTTGCTCGGCCACCTTGCGCCGGTCCGCGCTGCCGGCGCGCTCAACCGCTGTGGCCAGCAGCATGATATGTCCGTACGCCATGATTGGTTCCTGTAGCATCCATGGCTCTTTTGTCCTGGCCATGAAGCGGCGTTCGATATCCTCCAAACCTTTTCCCGCGCCGCCCGCGGTAATGATCATCATGCCCTGCACCACATCCTTGCCGGCATTCGCCACCAGTTCCGGCGTCGCCCAGTGGCCGCCATTCCCCACCACCGGCAGCTTGCCGCCGCCCAGTCCGAACTCCGCGAGTTTATCCAGGATGATCTTGTCATCCGGCACGTTCGAGGGCAGCGCCAGCAGGAAGTCAGGTCGCGCCGAACGCACCCGCTGGATCAGAGTCGTGGCGTCGGTCAGGGGAGGGGTGAACACCTCATCCACCACTGCCGTCAGCCCCAGATCGGCCAGCACATGGCTGCGGATCGGCTTCAGGAAACTCACCGCCGAGGCAGTATTGTCCGAGATGATCGCCACCCGCTTCGGCCGCTTGCCGGTGGCGCGCTCCGCCAGATCCAGGATGGTCGGCAGGGCTTTTTCGGCCTGGTCCACCGCGGTGGGGGACGACTGGAAGATGTAACGAAATCCCCGGTTGGTGATCGCGTCGGAGTACGACTGGGTGAACCAGGGAATTTCCGCGCGTTCCGTCACCTCGGTCACCGCCAGGGTAAATGTCGACAGCCACGCCCCGAATCCGCCGCTGATGTCGGGTTCCTGCGAGATCATCCGCTGCGCCGCGTTCTTCGCTTTCTCCGCCGAATCGCCGGCATCGTATTGCACCAGACGGATTTTCGCTCCACCGAGGGCTTTGATCCCACCGGCGGCGTTCAGGTCGTCAACAGCCATTTCGGCGCCCATGCGCTGCAGCTCGCCCTCGCGTGCCCAGGGGCCGGACAGCGGGCTGATCATCGCGAAGACAACAGGGGCGGGCTCCGCCTCGGCCGCACCGACCATGGGCAGACTGGTGGCGCCAGCCAGCACGGCGCGGCGTTTCAGGGTGGCTTGGTTTGCCATTGCTTCCTCCGGTTGACGTGTTGTCGCCAGCACCGCACGGCTCGGCGGCGGTGTAAAGGGAGGCGCGCCGATGGGCCGCGGAATGGTCCGCATTGCCGGAGGCAATATCGCGTATTGCGCGTTTCGCGGTATGAATCGGGGTGCTAACCTGCTTCTACGCGGGTGGGATACCGAATCAGTCCAGGACCGCGTGGACGTTGCAAAGACCATACGATGACAGACACTACGGGAGCCGACGTGAACACAAGACCTTCGACCGAGACGCCGTCCGACCGGCCACTTGCCGGACCCGCACGCCTCCACCCGCACCCGGAGTCCGCCCGATGATCACCGGCAAGACGACGCTGATCGCGCATCTCGGCTACCCGACGCACACATTCAAAGCGCCGATGATCTACAATCCCTGGTTCGACATGAAAGGCATCGATGCCGTCGTCGTGCCGATGGGCGTCAAGGCCGAGGATTACCCCGGGTTCGTAAAATCGCTGTTCCGTCTGACGAACATCCGTGGCGCGCTGGTCACCATGCCGCACAAGATCACCACCACCGGACTGGTGGACGAACTGACGGTCACCGCCAGAATCGCGGGCGCCTGCAATGCGATTCTGCTGCGTCCGGACGGGTCGTTGCTGGGCGATATGTTCGACGGCGCCGGCTTCGTGCGCGGCGTCGCCCGCAAGGGCCAGACCATTGCCGGAGCACGCGCCCTGGTGGTCGGCAGCGGCGGTGTCGGATCGGCGATCGCCGCATCGTTGGCCGCCGCCGGTGTCGCCGCCCTCGGTTTGTTCGACGCCTTTCCCGCGTCCGCCGAGGCACTCGGTGACCGCCTGCGCCTGCATTATCCGGCACTGACCGTCGTGACGGGTTCCAAAGATCCGGCCGGCTTCGACATCGTTGTCAACGCGACGCCGCTGGGCATGAACGACGGCGACCCGTTGCCGATCGATATCGACCGCATCGCGCCCGGAACCTTCGTGGGCGAGGTCGTGATGAAAGAGGCCTACACGCCGCTGCTGCGCCAGGCGATGGAGAAGGGCTGTCCGGTTCAGGTCGGCACCGACATGCTGTTCGAGCAAATCCCGGCCTACCTGGAATTCTTCGGTTTCGGCACCACCACGCCCGAGGAACTGCGCAGTGTCGCGAAAATCCAATACTGATGTCGGTTTTCGATGAACCGAAAATAGACTGTCATTGCCATCTGCTGGACCCGGCGCGGTTTCCCTATGCCGCCGATACGCCCTATCGGCCGGCGGGGGGCGAGATAGCAACGATCGCGCAGATGGACGGTGTTTTCGCCGCCTATGGCGTGCATCGGGCGGTGCTGGTGCAGCCCAACTCCGGCTATGGCGATGACAATCGGTGCATGCTGGCTGCCATCGCCGGCAGCGCGGGTCGTTTCAAGGGCGTTGCCGTCGTGCCGCACGACATCAGCCTGGACGGCCTGGCCAGTCTGAAGGGGCAGGGGATCGTTGGTGTCGCGTTCAATCTGCCCTTCTATAGCCTGTCGCATTACCTGGGGACCGAGGCGTTACTGGCCAAACTGACCGAACTGGACATGTTTCTGCAGCTTCAGTTCCACGAAGACCAGTTACTCGGCATTTTGCCTCTGATCGAGCAGTCGAAGGTGCGGCTGCTGATCGACCATTGCGGCCGTCCCGATATCGCCGCCGGCCTGGACGCGGCGGCGTTCCAGGCGTTGCTGGCGCTTGGCCGCGACGGCCGGGCCAGTATTAAACTGTCCGGTCACAGTAAATTCTCCCGGGATTCGTATCCGTTCGCCGATACTTGGCCGTTCGTTCGCGCCATCGTGGAGGCGTATGGTTTGGATGCCTGTATGTGGGGCTCTGACTGGCCGTTCCTGCGTGCACCGGAGCGGCTGGATTATGGTCCGCTGCTGACCCTGGCCGAGACCTTGTTCCCGGACGTTGGCGACCGCCAGACGCTGTTCTATGGCAGCGCGTCGCGATTGTTCGGTTTCGACGCGTAGGCTTCCGGGCCATACGAAAGGCACGCCGCCGTTAACCGGATGTTAAGTCCTGACTCCGCAAGATGACGGGCCGCCTGTGTTGGCGGCCGGTCAGGCGAGATACGGAGACAACCGCGACATGGCATCCGACACCAGGGAAGGGACGTTGCGTCTGGCCGGCAGGCGCGTCCAAGCCGCCGAAAAGGCCGCGCCGCCGCGGCACACGATCAGGGCGACCCCTGTCATTCGGAACGTGTACTCGTGCGGATTCCCTCAGGCCGCGCTGCCGCCCGAGTTCTCCAAACGGCGCCCGGTCATTATCGTCTCGTATAAGAACAGCCTGACCGGTCCTATCCTGGTGGTCCCGGTCACCACGCAGCCACAGCCCGGCAATGCATGGGCGGTCAAATTGGCGCGGAATCCAACCCCGGGCGAGACATGTGACGTGTGGGTCGTCTGCAACCACCTTTACTCGGTATCATGCCAACGCTTGTCCGCCACGCATGGTTTGGTGCCCAGGCTGACGGTGCAGAATTCCGTCCTATCCATGAGTTGATCGTGAAATGGATACCGGCGCTGGACCCGGAGAGTGATATTTCTTGACGGAGCGCACGCTGCGGGCTTAACTTCTAGCCACGGCCCCACCTGGGTTACCGCCGTTCCGCCAGGAGCATCAATTCACGGCCCCCTCGGGGTGACCGTCGTCGAAGGACCCGCAAGGGTCCTTTGGCATATCTGGCCCCTTGGTTTCGGCGCCCCAGGATCAGATGATTGTTTCGCCGCACGCCTATCAGCGGGGCTTTCGCGGGCGCTGTCTTCAAACATCGTCCGCCTCACACCCTCAATTGAAGAACCGCGCCGGCCGGAAGTCGGCCAGTTCCGTGCGCGTCTGGCCAAACATGATCTCGTCGGCCACGCAGTGTCCCAGAAACGGCGACATTGTGACGCCGCTATGGGTGACCGCGACATAATAGCCGGCGATCCGCGGCACCGGTCCAACGGCGGACAGGTGATCGCCGGGTATCGGCCGAAGCGCGATCCGCACCGCCTCCGGCTCCACGTCGCCGATACCGGGCAGCAACTGGCGCACGCGCCGCACCAGGTCGCGTGCCTCCGGCATGGACGGGCTGAGCGGATGGTCAAAGCCCAGGGTCGCGTCGGTCGGATCCCAGTGCAACATCAGGCGGCCGGCGCCGTCAGGCCGGGCGTTGATGACGCTGCCGCGCACCACGCGATTGAGGCTGGTGGCCACCGGCGGCGTGAACACCAGCAAGCCGACTGTCGGCGCCAGCGGCAGATGCAGGCCGGCCTCTCGGACCACGTCGTTGGTCCAGCGGCCGGCGCAGTTCACCACCATGTCGGCCTCGTGCGGCGTGCCGTCGGCGAGGCGGGCGCCACAGACGCGATCGCCACGGAGGATCAGATCGGCGACGCGCGCACCGAGGATGATTGTCGCGCCATGGCGCCGCCGAGCGGTGGAGAGCATGGCGTGGACGTAGGGGACGGGGTCAAGCCAGCCCTCGTCCGGGAAATACGCCACCGGCGCGTCGCCCACCGCGGCCAGATCGATGTCCGGTTCCAGTTCGGAGAGGTGCCGGTGGTCGATCCATTCGGCGGCGTAACCCCAGGATTGCAGTTGCCGGACGTTGTCTTGTTGCGCGGCGCGACCGGAGTCCGGTTCCCACTCCAGGCTGCCGCCGCCGTGCCACCAGGGGGTGGCGCCGAACTCATCCCGTAGCGCGGCGTGCGCCTTCATGCCCGCCACGTTGAGGTCGTGATACGGCTTGGGCGGTTTGCGGTGTGCATTGGTCCAGGCGAAGCTGATCCCGGACGTGCCGCCGCCCGGGCGTGTCGCCTCGAGCACCGTGACCTCCGCGCCGGCCCGGGCCAGCCGGTAGGCGACCGAGGCGCCGATGACGCCGGCTCCGATCACGATGATCTTCGTCATCCGTTTCTCCTGTGCTGAACACGGTGGGCTTGGCCTGGCCTGGCCGGCAAGGTTCGGTTCGACCGGAAGTATGTCTTCGCCCGGCTCAGATGCACAGGGCGGCCATGGTTCGTCGTTCCGAGCGTTCGGACCGGTTCGTGTTTGGCTACGGATTGCCGCGTCGAGGTTGGGGATAATGGGCGGGCCGTCGGCAAGGCTCGTCAGGCGGCCCCGGATGCAGCACCGGTAACGCCCTGGTCCATTGATGGAAATTTTTGCCGGGTAAACCCGGGCTTCCGGTTGGTGGAGGGGGCTGGATTCGAACCAGCGTAGGCGCACGCCAGCGGATTTACAGTCCGCCCCCTTTAGCCACTCGGGCACCCCTCCGAACCGGGAAGCGGGGGTTAAAGCCAAACCCCTGTCGCTGTCAACGGCCTCTTCGGCCGAAGCGCCAATATATCGCGATCGATGGTGTTTTAGGGCCATATATCTGGCTCTGGCGGCGGCGAAGCCGGGCTGCGGCCGGTGCCACAACGAAAATATCGTTTACTCGCGCGAATCGCCCGGGGGGCCCCGACTCGTCCTTGCGAGCAACCCTCTGGTTTCGAGCAAACGAGAAGCTCCATGTCCGCAAACGGATCCTATCGAATCCGCCGCATCCGAAGCCGTCCAGGCTCAATGACCGAAAAATGGCCCGCCCAATCGTCCCGGGCCGTGACAAGATCAGCAATCCACCTGCCTACGTCGTCGGGAGCAGGCATTGGAACGCGAAAGAGCAAGATGCCGCACGCCGCGGGCAAACCGGCATGTCGGGCGAGTTCGCCAAAACCCTTGTCGAATGTGAGCAAAATCCGGCCCTCATGTACCATCCAAGCCAGCACCTCTAAGTCGCTTATTCCAGGGGAGGTCGTCATCGCCCGGGCGACATCGTGCCCGGCTTCCTGAAGCGCCCGAACGGTCGCGGCGGGGAAGTTCTCGCCCGCCAAAAACCGCATATCAGGCGGCGCTCGGGAACACTCGTTCAGAGCTCAAGGTTTCACGCGCATAGGACAGGCAGGCAAGAATATCCTGGTGCCTGATCACCGGATAATTCGCCAGGATGTCCGCCTCGCTCCATCCGTCGGCCATCAGCCCAATGATGAATTCCGCAGAAATGCGCGTTCCACGAATGACCGGCTTACCGGCCAACACGTGCGAATCGAGCGTAATGGAAGATTGTTCCGCAGTCATGGATCGGCGGCTCCTTACTTCTCGACAATATAGCCGGAGACATCGCCGGATGCGACGCTGTATGACCGAGCTCCTGCTTGGCGCGCGCTGTCACCGCACAGGCGCTGAGGGATCACTTGCGAATCAGGTATCCGATGATGCCGCCTGCCGCCGCGGACAAGATCGACATTGCCCACTTTTTCTCCTCATCCCGGGCGCTCGCCGACCACACCGTGCTGACGCATAGCCAGACGATCAGCAGCACGAATCCGACCGCCAGCAAAAAAACGACAACGTCCTTGAACAGCCGGACAGTGCGATCCGCCGTGGATTCGTTTGGCTCGAACGAGAACTTATATTTGTGATCCGGGGGTGGATTTTGGAAGTCGATGGCACCCGGGTTCGGTGTCACAGCCCAATGAATTCCGTTTGCATCTTGTCAGTCTTCGGATCGACCAGACCCACCTTCAGGCCCCGCCGAGCACCCTCTCGTGCGGCGAGGAACATTTGCAACGCCTTTCGAATGACATCACTCTTGGTGGTCTCGCTTTGCTCGGCGGCCGTATCGAGGTCCCGATTCAGGTCGTCCGACATAACGACATTAAAGCGCGCGCTCACGTTCATTCTCCTGCCATCGGATGTGTCGTTAATACACCTTTTCAACACATTTATCAAGCGCGCAGCCCAGCGGCTTCCCCGAGACGACGGCTTGTGCCGCAGCCTCCAACTGGTTCCGATCCCACACACCGAACACCCCGCGCCCTTGACCCGAACGCCATTTTCCCCGCACCTCTGCCGCCAACAAAAGCCCCCGGGACAACGCCCATCCACCTCCAACCTGTCAGTGATTCCGGATGAGCATCCACATCCCGCCCAAACACCCCACCTGGCTGCCGTCTCTCCTCGGCTTGTTCATCGCCGTCGGCCCCGCCGCCACGGACATGTATCTGCCCGCCTTCCCGGCCGTGGAGGCCACCTTCGGCACCGCCTCCGGCACCGCGCAGCTCACCCTCGCCACCTGGTTCGCGGGCCTCGCCATCGGGCAGATCACCCAGGGCACGCTCTCGGACCGTTTCGGCCGCCGCATTCCGCTGATGATCGGGTTCATCGTCTTCTCCATCGGCATGCTCGGCTGCGCGCTCGCCCCCAGCCTGACCGCCTTGGCGATCTTCAGGGCCTTCGCCGCGTTCGGCGCCTCGGCCGGCATGGTGATCGCCCGAGCGATCGTGCGCGACCTGTCAGAGGGCCAGGCCGCCGCCATCATGATGTCCCGCCTGATGCTGGTGATGGGCGTCGCCCCCATCCTCGCCCCCACGCTCGGTGGTGCCATCCTCGCGTTCGCGCAATGGCGGGTGATCTTCTGGATATTGCTGGTGTACGGCTGCATCTGCGTCGTCGTGGCATGGAAAATCCTGCCCGAAACGCTGCCGCCCGAACGCCGCATCCGCCTCAGCCTCGCCGGCCAGGCATCGCGCTATGTGATGATCTTCCGGGAGAAAACCTTCCTCACCCACGCCATCATGGGCGGCTGCAGCACGTTCTGCATGTTCGCCTACCTGGCTGGCTGCTCGCCGGTGTTCGAGATCGGGTTCGGCCTAAACCCGTCCGAGTTCGCCCTGATCTTCGGCCTGTGCGCGATGGCGCTGATCGCCTGCTCGCAGCTCAACGCAAGGCTTCTCCCCAAGGTCGGCCTGTCCGAGATGCTGACCCTGATCGCGCGGATTTCCTGCTGCGGCACGATCGTGCTGGTCGTGGTGGCGTTCAGCGGCATTCATGTGCTTTGGGCGGTCATCGCCCCGCTGGTGGTCGTCATCGGCTGCCAGGGTTTCAATAATGCCAACAGCACCGCCGGAGCCCTGTCACGCCACGCCGGTCACGCCGGCAGCGCATCGGCCCTGATGGGAACGTTCCAGTTCAGCCTGGGCGCCAGTTCCGGCCTGCTGGTCGGGCTGCTGACAGACGGCACGCCGCGCGGGATGGCGGCGCTGATGTGTTGTGGCATGGTGGGCGCCGTCATCGCCGACCGGTTCCGCGTTCGCCCGGAGTTTCGCCGCCCATGATTGCCCCGCCTGTCATTGTTGGCATTCCCGCCTGCGCCAAAACGATTTCGGACATGCCGTTCCACCAGACTCCGGCGCGCTACGCCCGGGCGGTTCTCAACGGCGTCGGCGCGTTGCCCGTCCTGATCCCACCGCTCGGCGAGGCCATGCTCGGATTGCTGGACACTCTGGATGGCCTGCTGGTGCCAGGCAGTCCCAGCAACGTGCATCCCGACCACTACGATGGCGGCGTCTCAGAAACCCCCGATTTTCACGACCTCGAACGCGACCAAACCACGCTGCCGCTGATCCGCGCCGCGATCGCCAAGGGCATTCCCGTCCTGGCGATCTGCCGGGGCATCCAGGAACTGAACGTGGCACTCGGAGGCTCCCTGATCCAGCGTGTCCACACACTGCAAGACCGCCTGGATCATCGCGGCGGTCCCGGTCCGCACGAAATCCGTTACGGCCCGAAACACACCATCGCCGTCACCGGCAGCCTCGCGCGCATCATCAAAGCCGAGACCATCGAGGTCAATTCGTTACATGGGCAGGCGATCGACCGGCTGGGTAACGGTCTGGTCGTCGAGGCAACCGCCCCGGACGGCACCATCGAAGCCGTTGCCCTTCCCACCGCCCCCGGCTGGTTGCTCGGTATCCAGTGGCACCCGGAGTGGGCGTTCGCCGCCAACCCCCACAGTGTTGCTATTTTCGCGGCTTTCGGCGATGCCTGCCGTTCACGGAAAACGTCCAACCAAAAGGCTTGATAAACATGGATCTGCAACTCGCGGGTAAAACCGTTCTGATTACCGGCGGCTCGAAAGGTATCGGCAAGGCCGCCGCCGAAGTGTTCGCCGAGGAAGGCTGCAACCTGATTCTCGTGGCGCGCGATGCGGCGCTGCTGGAGTCGACGGCGTCCGAAATCCGAGCCAAGCGGCAGGTGAACGTGCGGACGATCGCCGCCGATCTGTCGAGTGACGAAGCCGTCCGCAAAGTCGCCGCCGAATCGGGCGAAATCGACATCCTGGTGAACAACGCCGGCGCCATCCCGCCCGGCACCGTGCTGTCCATCGACGACGCCAAGTGGCGCCAGGCGTGGGACCTGAAAGTGTTCGGCTACATCTCGTTCTGCCGCGTGGTGTACGAGCAGATGAAGGCCCGCAACGCCGGCGTGATCGTCAACGTGATCGGTGCGGCGGGCGAGAAATTCCCGACCGGCTACATCGCAGGCGCGGCCGGCAACGCCGCCCTGATGGCGTTCACCCGGGCACTGGGCAAGGGCGCCCCGGCTGATGGTCTGCGGGTGGTCGCGATCAACCCCGGTCCGGTGGAAACCGACCGTCTGGTGATGCTGCGCAAGGCCGAAGCGCATGAGAAATGGGGCGACGAAAACCGCTGGCGCGAACTGTCCGCCGGCATGCCGTTCGGCCGTCCGGCCAGTCCGAAAGAGATCGGCAACGCCGTTGCGTTCCTCGCCAGCTCGGCGTCGGGCTATACCACTGGCACGGTGCTGACGATCGACGGCGGCGGCTAAAAACGTCGCGGCGCGGGACTGAACATTTCAGCCCGCGCCGCGATGCTAACACTCTATCGCGTATAGCCTTCGATTTCGTCGGCGGCCCAGGCAATAACCTGGTCGATCGACTGACCGTCGCGCATCCGCGCCAGCATCTGGTTGTGCACGCCGCGGTTATAGATCTGCACGGCGATCTCAGGGGGAGCCTCCGACGCGGTCAGCGACGGCTTCTGGCCGCTGGAGGCGCGCAGCGGATAGTTGAACACGGTCCCCTTCGGCGGTCCGACCTCTTCCCAAATCTTGAAGTCTGTCAGCTTTGCGTAGGGCGGCAGATCGTAGCCCTCGCTGGACACATCGCGTGCTTCGATATTGTCGCGCTGCATCAGATACTCGATCAGTTCGTTGCCGGCGGTCTTGTTCTTGCTGAAGCCGTAGGTGCCCCAGAAATACGTTTGCGTCGGAATGAAGCGGCCCTTGGGGCCGGACGGCGCCGGGAAGGTCCAGCAATCGGACGCGACCTCGATATTGTCGCGCTTAGCAACCGCCCAGGCGGACGGCGGGTTGAAAATCAACGCCGACTTGCCCGAGATCAGCGCTCGGTTGTTCGAGGCATCGTCGTAGCTGACGGCATCGGCCGGATAGAATTTGACCAATTTCTGCATGTATTCCAGCGCCGCCCGCGTGCCATCGGACTTGAGCTGTGAGGCGCCCTTCGCATCGACCAGCACGCCACCAAACGCCGCGAAGATCGCGCCGTGCAGATCGGTCGCATCGCTGTTCAGCGTGCCGTTACCCATGCCGCAGGCAAAGGTCATGTTATCCTTGGCAGCGAGTTCGGCGTATTTCAGGAACGCATCCCACGTCCAGGCGTCCTGGAGCGCATTCTTCTCGCCCGTCACCGGATACATCGCCTGCAGGTCGAGGCCGTTCTTCTTGAACCAACTGATCCGGGCGCAGGGGGGCTTGGTCTGGGTGCCGCTGCTGGATGGGATCATGGCCCAATGGCCCTTGTATTTACCCAGATAGGCAGCGGTAGCGGTCGGTTCGCCGTGGGCGGCCGTCAGGCGCTTCATCAGGTCGTCGTTGGGTTCCATGAACTCGGCGTAGTTCTGGGCGTCCCAGTTGACGAATGTCATGACGTCATGGCCGGCCTTGGCCTGCGTTTCGGCCGCCGGGGTCAACTGGAGCTTACCGCCCGAGCTGGTAATGAAGTCGGCGTTGACCTCAACCTTGTTCTTTTCGGCCCAGGCATCGACGTGCTTCTGCATGACGGCGTTGGCGCCGGGCACCCAGTGGTCCCAGAAGCCGATGTTCAATTTGCCGGCGGCACCGGCGGTGCGGATGTGGACCAATGGTAGGGCCGCGGCGGCGGCGGCTGTTTTGACGGCACTGCGGCGTGAGATATTTAACGGCTTCGACATTCAGGCACTCCCTCGATGGCACGTAGGCCTTGATTGCAGCGTTCACCGTTGTTCGGCGAACGTGTGATGCTTCTACGGCAATTTTTCGCGATTGGGGATATAAATACTGAGGGCATGGCCGAATCATCAGGCGTGAACGCGTGGCGTCGCGGGTTGGATCACGTCCACTGGTGGCGGCATTTGCGCCATCGGTCGTCGAGCCAGCCGCTCCGGGGAGAGGATATTGGCCGAGGCTGATGTCCTCGCGGTAACCAAAGCAAAATACCGTACAGTGCCCTGGCCTATTTGTTGTCGGTTGTCACTCGCTCGGACGGTTCCGAAGGCGTCGGCGGCAGAGGCTTGGCGCCAATCGGCATGGGGATGTTCAGGGTTGTGCGTGGGATGCAGCTTTTCATGAACTCTCCGGCATCTGGCTTCATTGAGGTCATTTGAAAATCCTGATCTTGTGAGTGGCCATAAAGTAGGTCGCGGCATCCATCTCCGCCAGAGCAAACAAAGTTTTACGGGCGGGGACCCCGTTTGGAATGCATTTTGCTTCGGCTTCGCGTCTCAATTGCATCAATTTATGACGACGTTCCACAACGGTATCCCTGTCCACCCGGGCGGCATAAATATCCTCCCATTCCATCTGGCTATCGATAAGCAAAGCCTCCAAGGCAACCACGAGTGCGGTGGTACCCCGATAGCGACTGGCCAACGGAAGCGCATTTTGGCAAGCATCCGCAATTTGAGCTGCAACGATGATCCCGCCCCATAGCATCGGATACGATTTTACGGCCGCCCAGGTGCCAAGGGCACTCACCGCAACCACCGCTCGGATGACCGCGAAACGGGTGACCCAAGTGCCAAGGCTGTCGCGATACCGACGCATGTATTCGCAACTCACCTTCAGTTGCACGAGCTCCGCCCAGTAGAGGTCCTGAAGCCGATTCTCCATCGTCGCGTCCCGTCGGGCATCTCGGCCGGATTGCCTCGATGCCCGTCAATCGGGATAGCGTTATGCACGCACTGATTGCAAATAAAGTGGAATTACACGCTACGGGCAGATATACCCCGTCCCGGACGGCGACTTAAAGCACCCGACCGACTCCGGAAACACATGCTTAGGCAGCCACAACACGATGTCCGGCAGGAAAATCGTAAATGCGATCGCCGCGAAAAAGATAATGTAGATCGGCAAACTGGCTTTCAGCGCCGTCGAGAACTTCACGTTCAGGAACTTCGACGCCATCAGCAGCGCCAACCCATAGGGCGGCGTGATCAACCCGAACGCCAGCGTTACGATCAGCACGACGCCCATATGCACCGCGTTGATCGAGGCTTGTTCGGTCAGCGCATTGACTACCGGCATGAAAATGATGATCGCCGGCACCGGCTCGATAAAATCCCCGACGATGACGAATACCGCGACGAGGCAGAACATCGTCAACTGCGCGCTGTCCCCGGCGATGGAGCCGATCCAGCCCGCGACCACGATCGGGCCGCGTAGATATGCCAGCATCCACCCGAACGCCGTCGCCGCGGCGATGGTGATCAAGGGCAACGAATACACCAGCCCCGCCATCATGAAATCGCGCGGCACGTCCTTCAGGTGCCGGGGATTCAAGCACGGAATGACAATCGTCAGGATGTAGGCGATGGCGATGACGCCGGCCTCGGTCGGAGTGAACCAACCGGTCAGGATGCCACCCAACAAGATGACAGGAATCATCATGGGCAGCGAGGCCGCTCGGCCGGCGACGGCCAACTCGCGGAACGTCGCGCGCGGGCGCTGGAAGCCCCGCGGCCCGAAGAAGTAACAATAGATCATCAGTCCGAAGCCGATGAACAGCCCCGGGGCGATGCCTCCGAGGAACAGCCCGGCGATCGAAACATTACCGATGGCGCCATAAACCACCGCCATGATCGACGGCGGCACCAGCGCGGCGATGGTGGATGCAGCGGCGATCAGCGCGGCGGTGAATTCGGGACGGTAGCCCTCGGCCGCCATCGGCTTGGCCATGGTGCGCGACAGCACCGCGACGTCGGCGGACGACGATCCGGACATGCCGGAAAAGAACATGGAGAACACGGTCGTGACCTGCGCCAGGCCGCCGCGCACATGCCCAACCAGAGCTTGCGATAGTTCCGCTATTCGAATGACGACATTGGCGGACGTCATCAACTCCCCGACCAGCAGGAAGAACGGAATGGCCATCAGGGCTTCCGAATCGATGCCGTTGAAAAGCTGCGCGACCATCGATTGCAGGCTGATCGGGGTGAACGCGGTGCCAACCAGCACGCCGGCGATTAGCGCGAACGCCACCGGCACCCCGAGGTAACCGAGCGAAAGGAACAGCGTGCACATGAAGGCGAGAAGGACGGCGTTGGACATAATCATACGCCGGCGCTCCGCACTGCGTGTTCGTCCGCCGGCGCGGAAAAGCCGTTACGCAGGCCGTTGCAGATCTGCTCCAGCGAGAACAGCGCCACAAACGCTCCGCACACGGGAATGGCCACGTAAAGATAGGACATCGGATACATCGATGGCATCCGGAAACTGCCCAGTCCGGTGATCACGTTCTGCCATCCGAACCAGACCAACGCGACTCCGACCAGCAGCACGACCGCTCGGTTGAACACCTCGAAAAACCGCCGCGGTGCGCCGGACATTTTCTCGGTCAATGCGGACAGGAACAGATGGTCGTTACGCCGGACCGCCACGGCGGTTCCCACAAACACGCCGTAGGTGAAAAACGTCGATGTGACTTCCTGCAACCACAGCAACGGGTGGCCGGTTTCACGGGTAATCACATCGATGAAGGTCGAGACGGTGAATGCCGTCAGGCACACACCGCACAGGATCATCAGCCATTTCTCAAGCACATCGAAGGCGGACCACTTCATGTGGCGGTCCGTCTCCTGAACAATCGGTGCGGACATGATGGCCTATTGGATAGAGCGGCAGATTTCCAGGATCTTCGTCGCGTGCGGGCCGAGGTCCGCGGCGATCTTGTCCTGCAACGGTGTGGCCGCTTTGATAAAGCCCGACTTGTCCACATCGACGAACTTGACGCCGAGTTTTTCCAGCTTCGCCCGCGATTTGGCTTCCAGCCCAAGTGCCAGGGTGGGTTCCTTTAATGAAACCTCATTCGCGGCGGCCTCGACCCAGCCTTTCTGTTCGGCCGTCAGCGAATCCCACAGCTTGCCGCTGATCCACAGCAGGTTGTTGTTCGCCTCATGCGCCGTCAGCGACATGATCGGCGCCACTTCGTAGTGCTTGTTTGTTTCATAAACGTTGATGCCGTTCTCGGCCATGTCCACGACGCCCGTCTGCAGGCTGGTATAGACACTGCCGAACGGCATGTGGACCGTCTGCGCGCCATACGCCGGGAACATCGCGTCCTCGGTCGGTGTCGCCTGCACGCGAATTTTGAGGTTTTTCACGTCATCGATGCTGTGTATCTCTTTCTTGCCATACAGATGGCGCGGGCCGAGGGTCAGCAGCGTCAGGACATGCGCGTCCTTCACGGTCTCCGCGAACATCGCCTTCACCTCGTTCACCAGCAGCGGGCTGGCGATGGCATGAATAAGATGGTCATCCGAGCGGAACAGGTAATGGATCGACAGCACACCCGACTGCGGTGAGACGGTCGCGGCGTTGGCGGTGGAGCTGAAGATAAAGTCGATGTCGCCGGTGCGGATCTTTTGCAACATCTGCGGTTCCTGGCCCAACTGGCCGCCGGGGAACTGGTCGATGACCATGGTTCCGCCGCTCAGCTCCGACAGCTTGGCGTTGAACATGTCGCCGCCGATGCCGTAACCGGTTGTGTGTGGCTGATCGTATCCCAGACTGTAGTGCTTGGGGTCAGCGGCCTGCGCCGCCGACGCGAAAATCGCAGCCGCACTGATGGTGCATAGTAAGGCGGTCCGGATACGGCCTGCCAGCATAACGTTACTCCCGATTGGTTCCGCCAGCTTGATGCGGCGATTGGACGACGCGCACCCTAGCGGGGCGTTGCGGTCCCGTCCATGCCGCCGCCGGACGAATTTTACACCGGCCGGGGTTGCTCTAAGCTTCGTCCAACAACGGGGGAGACAAACGATGACGCACACCGAACCGGTGACCGGGGCTGAGTTCCTGGCCCGCAGCCTCGCCGCCAACGGCACCAGCCATGTGTTCTTTATTGATGCGGTTCTGCGGCGGACCCTGATCGAACTGGGGACGCTCGGTGTTCAGCGCGTGCTGGGCCACAGCGAGAAAGCCGTCGCCTACATGGCTGACGGCTATGCTCGGATTGCCGGCAAGCCGGGCGTGTGCTTCGCGCAATCGGTCGGGGCCGCGAATCTCGCGTCGGGCTTGCAGGATGCGTATCTGGGCCGCACGCCGGTGATCGCGATGACCGGGCACAAGCAGCCGTCGATGCAGCACCGCAATGCGTATCAGGAAATTCCCCACACGCCGCTGTTCGCCCCGGTGACGAAATTTTCCGCCCGCGTCGATCAGGCGGCCGATCTGCCCCGGTTGATGCGGCAGGCGTGGCGGGAGGCGATGACCGGAACGCCAAGGCCGGCGCATCTGGATCTGAACGGATTGCAGGCAGAGGTGATCGAGACCGGCATGGTGTCCGAAAGCCCGGTTGCCGAACCGGCCTTTCAATTGTCCATGCCGCCGCATCGCCCGGTCGGGTCTTCCGCCGAGATCGAACGGGCCGCCGAACGGATACTGCAAGCCCGGACAGTCGTGATCATAGCGGGCGAGGGGGCGACAGCATCCCGAGCAAGCGCCGAATTGCTGGCGCTGGGTGAGTTGCTCGGGGCGCCGATCGCGACGTCATTGGGTGCGCGCGGGTTGATCCCCACGCGGCATCGCCTGTCAGTTGGTTGCGCCGGAAACTATGCGGCGCCGCCCACCAATCAGATCGTGCATGAGGCGGAACTGGTCGTGTTCGTGGGCTGCGAAACCGGGGATCAGGTGACTCATACATGGCGTATTCCGGCGATCGATACGCCTTGTGTGCAGATCGACCTCGATCCGGCCGATATCGGCCGTTCCTATCCCAATACGCTGGGGGTGATGGGCGATCCGAAGGCGACATTGGCCGCGTTGATCGTCGCCTTGGGCCGGCCGGTGCGGGATCCGGCATTTGCTGACCGGGCGGCGGCGATCATGACGGCATGGCGGCAAAGCCGGGCAGCGGCGCTGGCGAGCAACGCGACGCCGATCTGGCCGGATCGGTTGTGCGCGGAAATCACCGCGGCGCTGCCGGCGGATGGAATTCTGGTGGCCGATACCGGATATTCCAGCATCTGGAGCAGTTCTTTGATCGAACTGAATGGTGATGGACAGACGTATCTACGTGCCGCCGGCTCGCTCGGCTGGGCGTTCCCGGCGTCGCTGGGGGCGAAATGCGCGGCACCGCATCGGAAGGTTATCTGCTGGTCAGGTGATGGTGCCCTATACTACCACCTGACGGAACTGGAGACGGCCCGGCGGCGCGGCATCGCCGTGGTGCTGGTGGTGAACAACAACTCCGGATTCGGGCAGGGCTGGCCGAACATCCAGCGCCAGCAAGGCAACAAGCCGGGAGACGTCGCCGAACTGGTCCGCTTCGGGCCGACTAATTTCGCCGACGTGGCGCGCGTGTTCGGGTTGCGCGGCATTCGGGTCGAGGACCCGTCGCAGATCGGACCCGCCTTGCGCGATGCGCTGGCATCGGATGAAACCGTCGTGGTCGATGTCGCGACCAATATCGATTGCAGGGCGCCGGAGCCCTGGCTACCTGAGGGAGTATGAAATGGCGGATGTAGCAGTTGTCGGCGCGGGCCTGATGGGGCACGCGCTGGCGTTGGTTTTTGCACTGGGCGGGCACACCGTCCGGCTAACCGATAACAATCCCGAAACATTGGCACGGGCGCCGAACCTGATGGCCACCGCGCTGGCCACCTTGACCGAAAATGGTGAGGTCGATGCCAGCCGGGACCGCCAGTGGCTGTCGGCCGCGGTGCGGTGCGTGCCGACCCTGGCGGACACGGTCAAGGGCGCGTCGGTCGTGATCGAAGCCGTGCTGGAACGGCCCGATGTGAAGACGGTGCTTTACGATCAGCTTCAGTCGCTGATGGAGCCGGACGCGATCCTGGCCAGCAACACCTCCAACCTGGATATTTTCCCGCTGGTCCCGGAGGCGTTGCAGGAGCGCACTATTATCGCGCACTGGTACACGCCGCCGTATCTGTGCGACCTCGTCGATCTCTGCCCTGGACCGGCCACGAAACCGGGCGCGGTCGAGACCGTGCGCGACATGGTCAAGGCGATGGGCAAGGCGCCGGTTGTGTTCAAGCAGATGGTGCAAGGCTACGTCGCCAACCGCCTCCAGGCGGCGATGCAGTTGGAGGTGTATCGGCTGCTCGATGAGGGGCTGGTGACGCCCAAGGATATCGACGATTCGGTGCTGCACGGCCTGGCGCTGCGCATCCCTGTCCTCGGGATCATGGCAAAGGCCGATTTCACCGGATTGTTGCTGATGCAGCAGGGGATGAAGAACCGCAGCTACACACCGCCGGTGCCGCAGGATAATAGCCCAACGTTGGACGCTTTGATCGCCGAAGGCCGCAGCGGGGTCATGGCCGGCAAGGGCTATTTTGACTGGAGCGATCGTTCGCCGGAAGAGCTGTTCCGCGAGCGGGACCGCAAATTGTTGGCTTTGAAACAGGCACTACGGACCATCGGCCCGATGGAACCGGCAACAGGGGCTGCTGGCGGGATTGCACCAACAACACGGGCCGCTGGCCCGATGGAGAACACATGATCCGTTACGATCTGACCGGCAAAACCGCTCTGGTGACAGGCGGCGCGTCGGGTATTGGTTTCGCGACCGCGAAGATGCTGGCGGGTTTCGGCGCCACCGTCGCCGTTAACTTCCTGAATGACGATCCACGCGGGCCGGAGGCGGTGGACAAGCTGATTGCCTCCGGTGGCAAGGCGATCATGGCGCCGGGCAGCGTTTCGGACGCCAGGGATGCGGTGCGGATGGTCGAACAGGCGGTTGCCGACCTCGGACGCCTGGACCTGCTGGTAAACAACGCCGGCACGCCTGGAACGCGGCACCGGATCGCGCCGCCCGACCTCGATCTGATCACCGAAGCGCTGTGGTCGGTGCTGCTGGAAACGAATCTTTTGGGCGTGTTCCGTTGCGCCAAGGCGGCGGCTCCGGCGCTGAAAAAAGCCGGCGGGGCCATCGTCAATACAGCCTCGATCGCCGGACTGGGACGCGCGGGCAGCAGTCTGGCGTATGGCGCGACGAAGGCCGGCGTTGTCAGCCTGACGCAAAATCTGGCCCGAGCACTGGCGCCGGACGTGCGGGTGAACGCCATCGCTCCCGGCGCGGTGGACAGTTCCTGGATGGTGGAGTGGTCGAACGAGGAACGGCAACAGTCGATCGAACGCGCGCTGCTCAAACGCCGCTGCCAGCCGGAGGACCTGGCCGAGGTGATCCTGTTCCTCGGCTTCGGGGCGGCGATGGTGACGGGTCAGACGGTGACCGTGGATGGTGGGCTGACACTATAACCCAACAAAAATAAGGCACAAAAAAAGGGCGCCCCCTCGCGGAGGCGCCCGATTTTGTTTCAGCCACAGATCAGAAGATCTGCTCGCCGTGCAGAACGATATCCAGACCTTCGCGCTCTTCCTCTTCGGTGACCCGAAGCCCGACCAGGGCCTTGGTAACCATCAGCAGGATCAGCGTCATCACGCCGCTATACACGATCGTCGATGCAACGCCGATCGCCTGCAGCTTGAGCTGGTCAAAACCACCCGGGCTGCCATCCGGAGTCGCGTCCGTGGCGGACAGCGGGCCGTAGGACAACAGGCCTGTCAGCAACGCGCCGACGATGCCGCCAATGCCATGCACGCCGAACGCGTCAAGGCTGTCGTCATAGCCGAGAGCATGCTTCAGCCACGTCGCCGACCAGAAGCAGATCACGCCGGCCGCGAGGCCGATGACGATCGAGCCACCCGGAAGCACATAACCCGAAGCCGGAGTGATCGCGACGAGGCCGGCAACCGCACCGGAGATGATGCCCAGGACGGAGGGTTTGCCCTTGGTGATCCACTCGGCGAACATCCAGCCCATCGCGGCGGCGGCGGTGGCGATCTGCGTGACCGTCATCGCCATGCCGGCGCGGCCGTTGGCGCCCACCGCGGAACCCGCGTTGAAGCCGAACCAGCCCACCCACAACAGGG
>Ga0316223_1000153_pt1 | contig 98064 bp, 83 predicted proteins | sample TBH18009metaG_FD_206007 | JGI IMG/M metagenome (GOLD analysis project Ga0316223, IMG submission 206007) | Freshwater microbial communities from Trout Bog Lake, Wisconsin, USA - TBH18009 | ecosystem: Environmental > Aquatic > Freshwater > Lake > Hypolimnion/Profundal zone | place: USA: Wisconsin...
AGCATTATTGATCTAAAAGTTTTCAAATCACTCTCAAAAAAATACTGGCAGTTGAAGTATGGGACTTCAACTGCCAGCTAATTTTTAGTGGATTACTTTAATAAGGGATACTTTTTCAGTGCCCTCTCTTAACAACCGGGATTTTTTTTGCAAAAGTGCCATTTTTCAGTTAGGTTTGGAAAAACATTGATATGGTTTCTTTCTCGGTAACTATTCTTGGGAGCAGCTCAGCGCTTCCGACATTGACCCGATTTCCGACTTCTCAGGTTGTTAGTCTGAATGAGAAGCTGTTCCTAATTGATTGTGGCGAAGGAACACAAATTCAGTTGCGAAAATTCGGAATAAAGGCGGGGAAAATTAATCACATTTTTATTTCACATCTTCATGGAGACCATATATTCGGCCTTCCCGGATTAATCTCCACCATGGCCCTTGGAGGAAAAAAGGGTGAATTGCATATCCATTCCCATTCGGAATTGAAAATAATGATGGATCCTTTGTTGATATTCATGAGAGATATTGAGGATTTTAAAGTTATTTATCACCCACTGAATTTTCGGACCCATGCAGTTATTTACGAAGATTCAAAGTTGGTTATTGAATCGTTCCCGTTGAAACACCGAATTCCGTGCTGTGGATTCCTCTTTCGGGAAAAAGAGCACGAATTGCATTTGCGTAGTGATCAAATAGAATATTTAAAGATCCCGATCAGCGCGCGGGTCGCAATAAAAGGTGGGGCAGATTACCAGGCTCCTGATGGTTCAATCATCCCAAACCGGGATCTTACCTTTCCCCCCGACCCGGTCCGCTCATATGCCTTTTGTACCGATACCTTGCCCCGGATTCAGGTGGTTCCAGCTATCCGCAGGGTAGATTTATTGTACCATGAAGCTACCTTCTGTGACGACTTAAGGGAACTGGCCTTAAAGACCTATCATTCGACAGCCAAACAGGCCGCCGAGTTTGCCCTTGCAGCGGAGGCGAAAAAGTTAATTATCGGTCACTTCTCAAGCAGGTATAAACATGAAAAACCATTAGTGGAGGAAGCAAGGTCCGTTTTCCCTAATACCTTTGCAGCTAATGACGGGGTGCGGTTTGAGTTATAACGGAAAGGTTTCTGTTGTTCCTATGTTCTAGCTTTACCATTTAAGTAAGTGGAATGAGCTAAAGTCGTAATTAAGTAGTATGAACAATTTAAAGTCGTCATCAAGTGTTTCCTCTATTGACCTCCCCCAAACCCTGACCTCCCCAACTCCTCCAAAGGGGAAAGGAGGGAATTAAAAGGAAGGTTTTGTTCAGAATCGGGGAGATTTAGAGGGGTCAAAAAGTAGAAAATCAGTATTTTATATAGTACATGATAGCTTTCCGATTACTTATATCTTCCTGTATCACAAGATAATTAATTGGTAATCACATTGAAAATTGAATATTATTCATTGACAATTACTTATGTCAGCCTGTTTCAATTTATTACTCCTGGTTTTTTTATTCCTTCTCATCAAAAAACTCCTTGTTAAAGTTTACGAGGAAAAGCCTTTCCGTGGGTCTGGTAAAAGCTGTATAAGCCCATCTGAGGTACTCCCTGTCAATCATCTCTTCAGTTAGGTACCCATGATCCAGAAAAACTGCCTTCCATTGCCCACCTTGCGATTTATGGCAGGTTAGTGCATAAGCGAATTTTACCTGGAGTGCGTTAAAGTATTCATTCTCGCGCATTTTTTCCCAAAGTGTCCTCTTATTGCGTATTTCCGGGTAATCCTGTGAAATCTCCTCGAACAGTTTTTTCTGATCTGCCTGTGTCAGTGAAGGCGCCTCAATTGTTAGGGTGTCGAGGATGATCTTGCAGTCAATTTCGACATTTTTAAAATCGATAAATCGCAATGTTACATTTACAAAATGGAATCCGTACTTCTCTTCATACTTCCTGATTTTTATCACCTCAGCAATATCCCCATTGGCAATAAAGCCTAGCTCTTCCGATTGTTTTGCCCAATGATAGTTGTTTTTTACGCTCATAACCAGATCACCGGTCGAAATTTGCTCCTCCCGGTATAAGACAGACCGGCGGATCCCTTCATTGAACTTATTGGCGCGCTTGTTGGAACGTGTGACGACTATTGTTTCATCCACCCCATACCTGGAAAAACACCCCGATATCTCTTCAATCAGATCGGCTCCGCCAATACGCTGAACGTCTTTGTACCCCTTGGTCATAATTTTCCAGTATCCCCGGAATTGTTCGTTCGCGAGAAGGTTTCGGATCAGGGTAGCATTTTCCAGTATTCCAGACTTTATGGATTGCCTGACGACTTCGGTTAATTCACATTTAATCACATCAAGATCAAAGAACCTCAGTTCTTCCTCCTCAAGGGCAGGACTCAGGGTGAATCCGACGGGGGGAAGCTGCGCGGTATCTCCGGCGATAATTAAACGGCAATTTTCACCTGACATAACATATTCAATCACATCTGAAAGGAGATAGCCAGAACCAAAAATCGTATTCTCCTGAGGATGATTTGAAATCATCGAGGCTTCGTCAATGATAAATATGGTATTCTTATGTAGATTTCTGTCGAGCGAAAATTTCCCATACCCGTTATTGGTTGATTGCTGCCGGTAAATCTTCTTGTGAATAGTGGTAGCCTGCTTACCGGCATATTTCGAAAGCACTTTGGAAGCCCTTCCCGTAGGTGCAAGTAATATGGCTTTCATTTTTAACTGGTCCAGTACCCGGACAACCGCACTCAAGGCGGTCGTCTTACCTGTTCCTGCATAACCTCTAAGGAGAAAAACCTGATGAGGCTTATCAATTGTAATAAATTCGGCTACTTTCTCAGCCATCTCTGTCTGGCATTCAGTAGGGTCGAATTTTATCTCCTCAATTATCCGATTTGAAATGTAATTCTTTAACATGCGTGTGCTTTTCACCTGTAAGAGTCGTCAATAGAAATGATCAACGCTTGGAAAAATTCTTCATGGCGAATCTAACCCTTAATTTAAAAACTATCTATACGTCTGATTCGTTAGCAAAGGTTGGTCATTTTTTTTTAAATTTGCAGTTATTTTAAAAATACATTATACCTAAAAATGCGTGATATCTGTTTTATTGACAAAACTTTCGATAGCGCACAAACTAATACCTATCATTTATCAATTCAGATAAGCCTGGATGGTTTCTATTTTTGTATTCTTGATATACCAAAAGGTAAATACATTGTGCTGAAAGGGCACCATTTTTTTCTTAAACGACCCCGTTTGCTGTTAAAGTACGTTCGGGAAGTATTTGAGAGCGATGAGGTGTTAGCCCTGAACTTTAAAAGTGTAGAGATCCTTTATGCAACGCGGAAATTCACCCTGGTTCCCCAGACTTTTTACAGCCGGGGTTCGCTGGATAAATATTTGTGGTTCAATAATGTTCAGGAGCGGGGCTACCTGGTTGTCAAAAATCTCTTTCCCAAAGCAGCATGCCAGTGTATATTTGATATTCCCCAGAATCTAAGTGAATATCTGTTCGATAAATATCCCAAAACTGAAATTAAACACAGTCTGTTTCCGCTGGTTGAAGGTGTTTTAAAACGGAACAGGGCCTTCCCTCTGAAAGATCAGGTACATCTGAATTTCTTCCGCGAGAATTTCGAAATGGTTGTTGTGAACGGCTCCAGGTTGATTTGCTGCAATATCTTTAATTACCTAACTGAAAGGGATATCTTATACCACGTCTTGTTTACTTTCGACCAGTTAAAGTTATCACCAGAGAGCACAGAGCTCATCCTGCACGGCCAGATTCCTCAGGTTTCACCCGTTTACCACCTGTTTAAAAAATATGTGAAGCTTACTTCATTTGCAAATCTTGATACGACCTTTCAGTACAGCTATACCTTTAGCCTGCTTCCTGAATATTACTTTTCATCACTTTTAACCGCTTATAAATGCGAATAATAGGAGGCCAATTTAAAAGCAGAATTTTCAGACCTGCTAAAAATTTTAAGGCCAGGCCCACAACCGACTTTGCCCGCGAAAATCTTTTTAATATTCTTGAGAACCGGTACGATTTTGAAAACAAAAAAGTGCTCGATCTTTTCAGCGGCACCGGAAGTATCTCCTTCGAATTTGCTTCCAGGGGTTGTCTGGATGTAACCAGTATTGAACTTGACCGGTTTCATCACAAGTTTATTGAATCGGTCATAGAAACGCTCGGAATTAAGCGCATTGTGAAGGCAATGAATGCCGATGTCTTTAAATTTATCAGTCGTACTTCGGAGCGTTACGATTTGATTTTTGCCGATCCGCCCTATGAATTGGACCGCATTGCAGAAATTCCCAACCTGATCATGAATTCAAATCTGCTTAATAATGAGGGACTACTGGTTCTGGAGCACGGAAAAACCAATGATTTTTCATCCCATCCGTTCTTTCGTGAACTACGAAAATACGGAAGTGTCCACTTTTCTTTTTTTTCCAGGACAGAGTAGCTTTATTATTTGTAAGTGATTGTTTTATTGACCGATACTATTATACTTGCCATTTTTGGATCAATTTGTTCCGTATCCATTTGTAGTACCAAAAAATGGAGTATATTTGCACCGTTAATTTAAATTTTGGTTTGGTAGTTCAGTTGGTTAGAATACATGCCTGTCACGCATGGGGTCGCGGGTTCGAGTCCCGTCCAGACCGCCAAAATTTTTTTAATATCAAGTAATCATTGGTTTGGTAGTTCAGTTGGTTAGAATACATGCCTGTCACGCATGGGGTCGCGGGTTCGAGTCCCGTCCAGACCGCAAAAGCTTCAGAAGAAATTCTGAAGCTTTTGTGTTTATAAATTTTGTTATTTTAGCAGCGATAAAATGCCTGTATGTTTGAGAATTTGAATCAACCGTATCCGTTTAACAATAATTTTAAACACAGCGTGAAAACCATTGGGTTGGTTGGCATGGGATTTGTGTTGTTGGTTCTCTATTTTCAACCCTTTGGGATTAATTTTCTCAAATCAGAGCATGATGGCTATTTTGTTCTGGGGGCCGGAATAATGGGTGCGGGGAGCCTTTTTGGAAATACGGTGATCCTTCCCGGGATCATGCCCCGGGTTTTTGATTCCTCCCGGTGGACAATCCGAAAAGAGATGGTTTGGAATGTGTGGCTTTTTAGCAACTTATTTGTGATGTTCTCTTTGATGGCCTGGTTTGTCAAACAAATTGAATTTGCCGATTTACCGATCTTTCGCACCGGAGCGCTTGCATTGCTCCCCTTAGTCCTCTTAAACCTCATCAACTATAATCATTCGCTTAAGGATAAAATGGTCAGTGTGCTTGATAATAGTCGCCGGCACTGGTTTAAGGAGGAGAAACCGGAGGTTGAGGAAGAGACCAAAATGGTGATTAAAATAGTTGCAGAAAACGGAAAAGATATTTTCTCTGCACGATTAGTGGATCTGCTGGTGTTTCACTCCTCAGGCAATTATATTGAAATCTTTTGGCTCGACCATCAGGTTTGCCGGAAAAAGTTGTTCCGCCAATCATTTGCTGTTGTAGAGCAGAATCTTGGGCAAAACCCTGAATTTGTAAAATGTCATCGCTGCTGGCTGGTCAACCGTTCAAAAATCGAGACATTCACCGGTAATTCCAAGGGATATTTCCTCCAGATATCCAAACTTGGTTTTAATGTTCCCGTCTCCCGAAATAATATTTCCGAATTTCGCAAGTTAAGGGATCAGGGTTAATCGGACCTGTTCCGTGCCCGGATTTGTCGTTTCTCAGACGTTATTCGTCCCACCCATCGTTGCATTTCATCCCATAATCCTGCATTTGTGCCCTTTTTATGCAGAATAAACCATTTTTTATTTCCATTTGACTTTCCTTATTATCATTGTGACGGTTTTCAAAATCAGCAGGGGTATCACATGATCTACCCTGACAGTTAAAATTCAAAATCAGCACATGAATATGAAAAATTTGAACATTGGAGGTCTTAAAATTTCCCTGCCTATTATTCAGGGGGGAATGGGTGTTGGCATATCTCTTTCTGGTCTGGCCTCTGCTGTTGCCAATGAAGGCGGCGTAGGTGTTATTTCTCCTGCCGGAATTGGGTTCCTTTACAAGAAACACTCGGCTGATTACCTTGAAAATTGTATCTTCGGGCTTACTGAAGAGATTCGGAAAACACGGGAAAAGACACAGGGAATAATTGGGGTCAATATTATGGTCGCCTTGTCTAATTATGTCGATTTGGTGAAAACCTCGATTAAGGAGGGGGTTGATATTATATTTTCCGGAGCGGGTTTACCTCTCGATCTACCCAAGTACCTCACGGAAGATTCCAAAACCCGCCTCGTCCCGATAGTTTCATCGGCACGTGGTGCCGCATTGATTTGCAATAAATGGAAAGCCAATTATGGTTATCTTCCCGATGCCATCGTTGTTGAGGGTCCAAAAGCCGGAGGTCATCTGGGATTTAAGGTTGAGCAACTCGAAGATGATAATTATAAACTTGAAAAACTTATTCCCGAAGTTATTGCTGTTGCCAATGAAATTGGTGAGAAATACGGCTGCGTAATTCCGGTCATTGCGGCTGGCGGAATTTATACGGGAGAGGATATCGATAAATTTCTGGAAATGGGAGCTGCCGGGGTACAGATGGGCACACGCTTCGTGACAACTGTCGAATGTGATGCCTCAGACAAATTCAAGCAGGCCTATATTCATGCCCGTCAGAACGATGTAAGAATCATCAAAAGTCCTGTGGGTATGCCAGGAAGGGCGATTTCAAGCGAATTTTTAGATGAAGTAGAAGCAGGAACCAAGCAACCCAAATATTGTCCGGTAAATTGCATAAAAACGTGTGACATCAGCACCGCCCCCTATTGCATCATTGCCTCCCTTTCGGCTGCCCTTAAAGGAAATTTTAAACATGGGTATGCTTTTGCCGGGAGCAACGTCTGGCGTACAGATAAAATCGTTACTGTAAAGGAGCTGTTTTCCTCACTTGTTCAGGAACTTAATGAATATCGGAATAAGCTTAGTCTGGCCTTGGCCTGAAAGATCTGATTGCTAAAATCAAATAGAAAAGATGAACAAGTTGAATTGTTCATCTTTTTTTTTATATTTTTGACCAATCCATTAAAAGTAAATTAAATTCACATGAATTATTCAGATAAAATAAGAAAGAAAATTTACCTCTTGCTGACTGCTTTTGTCATATTCCAGTTAACCGGTAAATCCCAGGATGTTCAGTCGCAGGCTATTAAATACGGACGTGTTTTAAATTTGATTGAGAATTTTTATGTTGATACCACCAACATCAGTAAACTTACCGAACACGCAATAACAGAGGTGCTCTCCTCCCTGGATCCCCATTCAGTTTATATTTCAAAGGATGAAGTAGCAGAGATGAACCAACCGCTTGAGGGAAATTTTGAAGGAATCGGAATCTCCTTTAATATCTATCACGATACCCTTATGGTGATGACCACGATCCCGGGCGGACCATCGGAACTCGTCGGATTAAGACCAGGAGACCGGATCGTCAAGGTTAATGAGAAGAATATCATTGGCATAGGACTTAAGAATCAGGATGTTTTTAAATTATTAAGAGGAGATAAGGGGACAAAAGTTAACCTGTCAATTATACGCAAAGGGGAAAAAGCGCTCCTTGAGTTCACTATTGTGCGTGATAAAATACCGATCTACAGTGTGGATGCTTCATTCATGCTCAATAAGGAGACCGCTTATATCAAACTGAATAAATTTGCAGCAACTACAATTGCTGAATATAAGGAAGCAATGGCCTCGCTCAATAACAAGGCGAGAGTGAGGAATTTGGTTTTGGATCTGCGTGGGAACGGAGGGGGATTCCTTGGAGCTGCTTATGATCTTGCCAATCAGTTTCTTGAAGAAAAAAAGCTGATCGTTTATACGGAAGGAATCCATAGTTCCCGCCGGGATTATTACTCTACAACCCGTGGCGATTTTATTCAGGGTAACCTGATTGTATTAATCGATGAAGGTTCGGCGTCGGCTTCTGAAATTGTTTCAGGAGCTATTCAGGACTGGGACAGGGGTGTACTTATCGGACGCCGTTCATTTGGCAAAGGATTGGTGCAGCAACCATTCCCGCTTAGCGATGGTTCTTTAATCCGTTTGACTACAGCACACTATTATACTCCTGCCGGACGAAATATCCAGAAACCTTATAAAGATGATATTAAGAATTACAGGAACGAATACTTCAAACGATTTGAAAAGGGTGAAATGTTCAGCAAAGACAGCATCTCTTTTCCTGATTCCCTGATGATGAAAACCCTGGTCACCAAACGAAAAGTTTATGCAGGTGGTGGGATTATGCCCGATATTTTTGTCCCGATGGATACTTCGATGTATTACCGGTATTTTAACAATCTTGTCCGGAAGAATGTGTTATTCCCTTTCGTGGTTGGTTTTATCGACAAAAACAGGGACCTTCTGAAAATGAATTATAAATCATTTGACGAGTTCAAACATAATTTCCCTGTGACTAAGGAAATGATGGAAGAGTTGATCAAAGCCGGGGAGAAGGAAGGTATCAAAAGAGATGATGAGAGCCTGAAAATCTCCGGAGTGATTATCTCAAGGCAAATCAGAGCGCTTGTAGCCCGTGAATTATTTGATACAGGCTCATTTTATCAGGTAATGATTGAGGATGACAAAGAGGTTGAAAAAGCATTGGACGTTCTTTCTGATCAAAAAAGATTTAATCATTATTTGAATAAATAGCTGTCAATAATTACGCATAGCTGGCTGATAAGCCTAATTATTACTTTATGAAGTTGTTTCTCGATTGGGCTTTTTCAAATAAAACAGAATTAGCGGGTACTATCTTTGGGCTGTTGTCAGTATGGTTTTCAATCCGGCAGAGTTTAATTACCTGGCCAACCGGCATACTTACCTCCCTGCTCTACTGTGCGGTATTTTTTGAGGCGAAGTTCTATGCAGGCATGGTCCTTCAACTCTATTATTTACTAATCAGTTTATATGGTTGGTGGAACTGGAATCATGGCGGATCTGCTGATTCGGGTGAATCCAAATTGATGATCAGTCGGACCAGCATGGCTCTTTGGATCATCCTTTTTGGTTTGAATCTGCTATTTTCATTGGTGATCTATTACTTATTAAGGAGATATACCGATTCTCCGATCCCTTTTGGGGATGCTTTTACCACTTCCCTGAGTATTATTGCAACCTGGATGCTGGCTCGTAAGAAAATAGAACACTGGTTAATCTGGATTTTTGTTGATCTGTTTTCTGCATTATTGTATTTTTACAGAGGTCTTTACGTGACCGTTTTCCTTTTTGTAATTTATACCCTTATGGCCGTGACCGGATTTTACGAATGGCAGAAGGAACTTAAAAGCATGCACAATGTTTACCAGTAATATTAACCGGATAGTGATTACTGGGCCGGAATCGACAGGGAAAACGGCCCTTGCTCAGGCGCTGTCTGAAAAATATGGCGCTCATTGGATCCCCGAGTATGCGCGCCACTATGTGGAGAATTTGGATCGTTCTTACGATTTTGACGATGTAGTAGCGATTGCCAAGCATCAGATGGCCGAGGAAGCTGCGTATGCTTCGCAGGTTGGACCGGGAGTTTTGTTCTTTGATACCTGGCTGATCATTACCAAGGTGTGGTTTGACGTGGTTTTCGGGAAATGTCCGGAGTGGATTTCAGACCATATCCGATCCTCAAAAATTGACCTGTTCCTGGTTTGTGATACCGATTTGCCGTGGATTGCCGATGAGGTAAGGGAGAATGGCGGAGAAATGAGGGAGCAGCTTTTGCAAATCTATTGCGATGAGATTCTTTCTTTCGGCTTCCGGTACGAAATTATCACAGGAATTGGTCCGGTCAGAATGGAGAATGCGATCAACGTACTTTCAAGGTACGGATTGAACCTTAAAACGGATTAGGTGTTAATGGATCAGCTGATCAAATAAACAGTATTCAATTTCAAATTAAAATAACAATGAAAATTTCAGAAAGTATAATCGATTTGGTTGGTGGCACACCATTGGTGAGATTAAACCGTCTGACAGAAGGGATAGATTGCGAGGTAATTGTAAAGCTTGAGTCTCAAAATCCAGGGGGCTCTGTTAAAGATCGGTTGGGCTATGCAATGATTGATGATGCTGAAAAACGGGGACTGATTAGTAAAGATACGGTGATAATTGAGCCAACAAGCGGAAATACCGGAGTTGGCCTGGCCTTTGTTTGTGCCGCTAAAGGTTATAAGCTTATTATTGTTATGCCAGACTCAGTCAGTGTCGAACGGCGAATGATTGTTCAGGCTTATGGTGGCGAAGTTATTCTTACTCCGGGGAAGGAAGGGATGAAAGGAGCTATCGCGAAAGCGGAGGAGCTTAAGTTAAGTATTCCCGGGAGCTTTATCCCGATGCAGTTCAATAATCGGGCTAATCCGGAAATGCACCGTAAAACCACAGCCATGGAGATCTGGAAGGATACCGACGGAAAGGTCGATATCTTTGTGGCCGGTGCAGGTACAGGTGGTACCATTACCGGGGTTTCGGAGGTAATCAAGGAAAAAAAAGGTTCTTTTTATTCTGTGATAGTTGAACCGGAGGATTCTCCGGTCCTCTCCGGGGGGAATCCGGGTCCTCATAAAATACAGGGTATCGGTCCGGGTTTTATTCCCCAGGTTTTGAATACTTCTGCGTACGATGAGATCATTACCGTTTCAGCTGCAGATTCGTTTGATACGGCGAGGAAATTAGCTGTTCTGGAAGGTATCTTTTGTGGAATATCCTCCGGCGGGAATGTGTATGCAGCTCTGCAACTGGCCAAACGGCCTGAGAATAAAGGGAAGATGATCGTCACTATTATATGCGATACCGGTGAGCGCTACCTGAGCACTCCATTATTTAATTATGACATTGAAAAATAAATTGGAAGTGGAAACAGAACGATGGACGGCAGAGACCGTAAAATCGCTGGTGGATGCCAGTTCCTTTGACATCCTGGTGCACCGGCACCGGACAGGGGAATCAATGCCTTCAACCAAGAAATTAAAAGGGGTTGTCGACCGGGTGCGTCAAATAATCTTCCCCGGATATTTTGGGGAGATTAATCTGAAGTCAGATACCCTCTCTTATTATGTGGGGGTGTTGGTCGATGAAGTCTATGAGATGATTTCCGATCAGATATTTTCGGGTTTATGTTTTATTTGCCAGGGTGAGTCCGATCGCGATCTTGCAGGGAAAAGGGCAAAGGCCGAAAAAATTGCCCTCGAATTTGTCAATGGACTCTCCGAACTGCGGCGAACTTTAATTACCGATGTTAATGCCGCTTATCTCGGTGATCCGGCCGCAAATAGCGTAGGAGAGGTCATTTTTTGCTATCCCGCTATCCGGGCAATTTCGAGTTACCGGATAGCCCACAGCCTTTTTAAACTTGGAGTTCCGCTGATTCCCCGCATTATCACTGAGATGGCTCATTCGGAAACCGGGATCGATATAAATCCGGAAGCTGTTATCGGCGATAGTTTTACCATAGATCATGGAACTGGTGTGGTAATCGGATCTACCAGTATCATCGGAAATAATGTGAAACTCTTTCAGGGGGTTACTCTTGGCGCCAAGAGCTTCCCGCTGGATGAGAGCGGGAATCCGGTAAAGGGTATTCCGCGGCATCCTATCGTGGAGGATAATGTGATAATCTATTCAAATGCAACAATCCTGGGAAGGATAACCATCGGACACGATTCGGTCATCGGAGGTAATATCTGGGTTACCAGTGACCTCCCGCCAAACTCCAGGGTTGTTCAGACCAAGACACGGAATGCCGATTTTTTTAATGGGGGAGGAATATAACCCGTTATTTTAATCCGTATAAAGAACTACTTTTGTCGTTGCAGATTGATGGGGTCATAAATGTCTGTTTGCACGACAACGACTAAAGTTGTTTGTAATCAATAAAGTAAAAGTAGTATCTGTGAACAAGTTTAAAATAGTTGCCAAAACCTTTGCCGGGCTCGAAGATGTGCTGGCCGATGAAATCCGGGCATTAGGGGCAGAATCGGTATCTGTCGAAAGACGTGCAGTCTCATTTATGGGTGATCAGGCCCTGATGTATAAGGCTAATTTCCATCTCCGTACCGCCTTGAAAATTCTCAAGCCTATTGCAGAGTTTGAAGTCGGCAAACGGGATGAACTCTATGATCAGACAAAGAAAATTCAGTGGAGCAAATACCTGGCTCTGGGAAAATCATTTGCAATCGACAGCACCGTTCAGTCCGAGATGTTTGTCAACACGATGTACGCCTCCCTGAAAGTAAAGGACGCAATTGTTGACCAATTTCGTGAAGAAACGGGTAAACGCCCCTCGGTAAATCCTGAAAATCCGGATGTCCGGATCAATGTTTACCTTATGGGCAATCGTTGTATCCTTTCACTCGACAGTTCCGGTGAGTCGCTCCATAAAAGAGGCTATCGGATAGGTCAGGGAGATGCACCTCTGAATGAGGTGCTTGCAGCCGGGATGATCCTTCTGACCGGCTGGCATGGGGAAAAGGATTTCATGGATCCGATGTGCGGATCGGCAACCTTACTGATTGAGGCAGCATTGATTGCAAAGGGAATTCCCCCCGGAATGTATCGCAAGTCTTTTGGCTTTGAACAATGGCCCGATTTCAATGAAACGCTCTTTTCTGAAATCTGCAACGGCGAGTACGAAAAAGAGACCCAATGTAAAATTTACGGATCCGATATCTCTATCAAGGATATAGCCATTGCAAAAGCGAATGTCAAGAGCGCAAGCCTGTCCAAAATAATCGAACTTCATGTCGAGGATTTCAATGATCTGAAGCCAATTGCATCGGAGGGAATTATAATCACGAATCCCCCGTACGGGGAAAGAATGAAACCTCAGTCGATCTCTGAATTATATGCTTCGATCGGGAATACCCTGAAAAACAGATACGCAGGTTTTGAAGCCTGGATTATTTCCAGTTCAATCGACGGATTAAAGAGTGTCGGATTGAAACCGGCAAAGAAAATCGACCTTTTCAATGGTGCACTGGCTTGCAGTTACCGTTGTTTTGAATTGTTCCGGGGAACCCATAAACAGGCGGTGATTATCAAAAAAAGCTCAGTAGGGTAATTCATTAACCATTCTTCATTAACCATTATTTATAAGGTATTTCCTGTGGTTTGCCCCCCAGAAAATCATCAAACCGGGCCTTGGGCTGTCCGAAAATATTGAAAATGGCGGGAGTGATGTTGTGGGGTGCGATCGGAATCCAGCTAAGCCTGATTTCAAGGACATTAAATACCAGCGATTCATTATGAATCCGAATCCCTGCACCGATTCCTCCAATGAACTGATCATCCAGGATTTTACTAAAATCGGTTGAAAGACAGGCTGCATCTGCAAAAAAGTAATGCGCTACCCTGAACCCCGCTTTTTCCCATCCCCAAAAGCGGACAGTTTCAACATTTATTTTTAGCCGCTTCGTCCCCTTGGTATCAAGAGAGAAATAGTCACGTACACCAAATTTCCGGTTGATCATCAGGTATTCCTCCTGAAAGCGGTTGATTCCGCTTAATAGTTCCATATTGACAAATAACCGGTAAGGATGCCTGTTAATATAGAGAAAGTTTGAAAAATAGTTTGTGCTAAGCAGAATTGCCCCCTGCTGCACCCGGGAATTGTTCAGGAAACCCCCTAATCCCACCTGCCATTTGAAGTAAGCGCCACCATCAAAAATATTGGCCTGTGAATAATTAAAGTGAAAATAGGGTCTTGTTCTTGTAGATTCAACGTCAATACCTGCAGCCAGTTCAGCATAATGACCATATGGGATATCCTCGGTAATTCCATAGCCGTAGACTTGATTATTCTTGAACAATTCCCGTTTGCTCAGGCCGATAGCGCCGAGGATGAAATTATGATTTCGGAAAACGGTGTTTGGAAACTGAGTATACTCGTTATGATAATAATTTTGATGAAAATAACGTCCGGCGAGGATGACATTGCCGGCAGTTGAGTTACTGTTTTCATTTTTAAATCGCTGCCCGTACCACAGATCAGTATTGAGATAAGATACTGCAGTATCCAGCATTGTATAAGCATAGGGGGTCTGAAAATAGTCGGAATAGGCCCTGTCGAGTGAAATTCCTCCGGCCCAGTCCTTTTTTGATTCTATATACCGCTTCTCCACAAATGTATTCCACCCTTTTTTATGATAGTCATCCGTATAGCCAATTCCGGTTCTGATAAACTTGCCGTCAAGGTCACTGATCTGGTATCTGAATCTTCCTCCCCATTTTGGAATTTGAGTGGGCGTATTTTCAACCATGGCAGAAAGCTGGTGGCCAATTCCAAACATATTTTGATTGGTGATTTCCCAGTCGGTGGAGGTTGCATTCAGATCTCCGCTAATTCCATATTCCAGACGTTCTTTGATAATCACCAGAACATCAACTTGACTTTCATCAAATGGAGAAGGGGAGAGAACAATTGCAACATCCTCGATGTAAGGGAGATCCCGGATGAACTTCTCGTTTTCTGCCATAAGTTGCGGGTTTACCTGTTCTCCTGAATCAAACAGCAGCTGACCCCGGAGTTTTCGTTCCGTTGTCTTTATGTGCATGGCATTCCCCATTTTTTCCAGCCAGCCGGAAGGTTGCCTTACCGTGTCGAGTAACGTAGGTCCAAACACACCTAACTGCTGAATCCGGATATTCCCGATTTTTTTTCCGGCAAAGGGGGTAAAATAGAGCGTACTGTTTACGGCCATCTGCCCTTTTGAAGGCTGATCACCTTTGATGATAATGGAGAAAAAATTTCTCGCAAGGAAGTTATTCTCCCCCTTGCTTTTTAAAGTAGTTAAGCCGTTTTTGTTTAAGAGCTCAATATTTTTATCCGAAGATTTTCGAATCGTATCGCGGCGAAAACCGGTGGTCTTTAATTGTACAAATCTGCTCCTGATAAAATTATTTTCCCCCTTATCGGGTGATGAAAGACTATCATTCGGGTTGGAATTTAATGGAGCAGGATAGATTTTATCCGAATTATCAGGCAATGAATGATCTAATCCGCAGGGAATTGCACCATAAGCGGAGGCAATAAGACAGGAGACTACTAGTATCAGGCTGGCAAGAAACCGGTATTTATATAATTTTATTTTCAATCTATAGCCTAATTTGGAATATGACGATGTGATAATACGAATTTTCCTGATCAAAGTTATAATTTAATGGAAAAAGTTCAGAACTATTGTGCTAATTTGGCCGTTATAAAAATAAGGATTTATATAAAATTAATAGTTCAGTTGATTTATGAGAAAACCCGAAGCCGTAATCTTCGATATGGATGGCGTACTTATTGATAGCGAACCCATTCATATAGACATTGAGAAGAAACTTTTTGATAAACTTGGAATCTCCGTTTCGGCAGAAATACATCGAAGTTATCTGGGAGTTGCCGGGGATTATATGTATCAGGACCTAAAAACGAGGTTTGATCTGCCCGGTTCTGTCAGCGAGCTTCTTCGGTTTGATGATGCTTTCCGATGCGAATATTTTGAGCAACTCAACGATTTAAACCTGAATGAGGGGGTGTTGAATCTGATAAGGGCTATAAAAGAGTCCGGTTTGAAACTGGGTGTGGCCACCTCTTCATCTCCCGCGTTGGCGGCAATCCTCCTTGAGAGGTGCGAAATCTTACCCTTTTTTGATGTCGTTGTCACCACCGCTGAAGCAGGAAGGAGCAAGCCGTTTCCTGACGTTTACCTGCTGGCTGCCCGGAAATTAGGTGTTTCACCTGCTAATTGTATCGTTTTCGAAGATTCCCCGAATGGCTTATCTGCAGCCAAAAAGGCCGGGATGTTTTGCATCGCGGTTCAAACAGACAGCGTGGATGTTCGGGAACTTTCGGCGGCCGATTCTCTGATCGGGTCATTTGAAAACACTTCACTGCCGGAAATAGCTGAATTATTCCTTGATAATCATACCGCAAAATAAAATTCCGATTCATAATGAAGAAATTTTTCTCAGGCGATGCTTTTGTGGTTGTCCGCAATAAAAGCTTCAGCCTCTTTTTATCTTACCGGTTTTTAATCTCCCTTGCCACCTTAATGCAATCGGTTATTGTCGGCTGGCAGTTATATACGATTACCAAAGATGTCCTTTCCCTCGGATTAATCGGCTTGACAGAGGTGATCCCCCAGGTTGGGATCGCCCTCTTCGCAGGACACTTTGTCGATATATGGGACCGGAAGAAGATTATATTTTACACAACTTTTCTCCTTCTGATTGGCTCGCTTATCCTTATTGTTTACAGTATACCGTCGTTAAATATTCAGCATTTGTGGGGAGTAACCCCAATCTTTGTGACAATTTTTATCACGGGCCTGGTGCGGGGAATAATAAATCCGGCCAATACGGCGTTGATTGGTCAGCTTGTACCGCGTGAAGACCTGACTGCAGCATCGACATGGAGCAGTACGGCATGGCATATTTCCGCGGTTACAGGACCAGCAATCGGAGGGTTAGTCTATGGCTTTTTCGGAATCATTCCGGCATATTCCCTTGTTTTTTTGTTCTATTTTGTTGGAATATCTATCCTTTTATTCATTAAGAGTCCCGGTAGGGTTACCCAGGTCCAGGGAGCTGCGGAAGGGATTTTCGAACGGATTAAGGAGGGGATTTTTTATGTGTTCCAACGGAAAGTATTATTGAATGCATTTGCCCTCGATATGTTTGCTGTTTTTTTTGGCGGCGCAGTGGCAATGCTTCCTGTTTTTGCATCCGATATTCTGAAGGTTGGTCCCGAGGGACTTGGATTTCTAAGGGCCTGTCCGGCTATCGGGGCAATACTGATGTCTGTTATACTCACCTTCAGGCCGCCGGTCTCGCGCTCAGGGGCTCAGATGCTCTACAGCGTCTTTGGATTCGGCGTGTGCATGATCGTTTTTGCCTTTTCCAAAAGCTTTCTGCTCTCTGCTTTTTGCCTGTTTATGAGCGGTGTATTTGATAATGTGAGCGTTATTATCCGCTCCAGTATTCTACAGTTATTTACAACAGACCAAATGAAAGGTCGCGTAGCGGCTGTAAACAGCATATTTATCGGGTCATCCAATGAATTGGGGGCATTCGAATCGGGGGTTGCCGCCCGTTTTATGGGCCTGATTCCCTCGGTGGTTTTTGGAGGGGTGATGACCCTGATCATTGTATCGGTAACAGCCTGGAATTCCCCGACCCTGCGAAAGCTTGCCCTAAAAGATCATGATATTGTGGTGAAAGTCTGATAAACAGGAGTTCCCGAAAAAGGATGAATAAACAATATGTGGGTTCTGCGAGGATAAAGAATCTAAAAACAATCAGGTAACCTGAATTTATTCGCGTGTAAGCAGACTCTTGAAAATATGGGAAGTTTTAAGATACCTGAGGCCATCAAAATTTAACCAACCTCCGTCCATGATAATCAGTAGTTGGAATTAGTTTTTTGATCTCATCAAAATTCTCCCAGGTAACCTTTCCCGCTACGATTATCTTCAGCTGATTATCCGCAACTTTAATCATTTCATTCAATACCTTGCACCCCTCAATGGCTGTAGGCTCTCCTCCGGAAGTCAGAATCCGGTTTACCCCAATTGCTTTCAATTGACTGACAGCGAGCGGTAAGTCATTTGTTTCATCAATAGCCTTGTGAAATGTGACCTGCAGGGGTTGAGCCAGATGAACAAGTCTGGCTGTTCTTTCCAGATCGATGGTACGGTCCTGATTTAGCAAACCAAAGACAACCCCCGTAACATTTAGCTTCCGGCATATCTGAATATCGTATTCCATAATCTCATATTCCGCGTCCGAGTAGCAGAAATCACCGCCGCGGGGCCTGATCATCACCATTACCGGAACACCAAGTTTTTCAGTAACCTGCTTTATGGTTCCGTACGAAGGGGTAGTCCCGCCAACGGATAGATTCTCACAGAGCTCGATGCGGGTAGCTCCGCCTGCTACTGCGGCAATGGTTTCCATATAGGATTCAACGCATACTTCTTTGAACGGATTCATTTGTATCTAATTTGTTTTTTGGCGGCCAAATGGAATAGCCATGATGATGTATTCATTTCAGTTGGTGATTTCTCAATCATGGCTATATCATCATAAATATTTTGAAGTAAAAATACAAAAAAATGAAACTCTAAACCCTTTTGAATTTTGAGATTAACTAATAGTAAAAGTATAAAGTCGCAAAATACTGCTTTGTGATTCCTATAAAACTCTTTTTTCTCTCGACAAGACACCAAGCCCCAAAGTTCCATTTATTAGCGCTTTAGCATCTCACGTGATTTTTTTAAGTTCTCTGTTTTGAGGTTCGAGTTGCTCAGCTCCCGGGTTCTTTGCGCGAAATATCAAGTTATATAAGAAAACAATATAATATCGTAAAATTTTTATTTCTTCATTTGACCTCCTTCAATCCCTTCAAGACTAATCTCATACATATCTGTCTGATATGTACTATATCAAATCATTGAAGGCCTTTTCTTTAAACCTTATTTTATAGGACTACCTCAGTTTATAAAACATGCCATTGATCAATCCCTTTTTTTGTACCGAAAATTTGAATAGTTTTATCAGATTAAATTTTCAATTATGGAAAGGCGAAAGTTTTTTGGACGTTTAGGAAAGGGTACACTGATTTCTTTTCTGGCAACCCCCTTATTTGCAAGTGCAAGGAAGGATTCAGTAACGGAAAGGAGCCTCTGTTTGCTCAAAGAACGGGAGATCCGGCATATGGTTATTTTCAATTTGAATCATGAAAAGGGATCGGAATTAACCCGGAAATTCTTAAAAGATGGTCATGAGATTCTTAGCCGGATCCCGGGAGTCAATAATTTTCAGGTATTAAATCAGGTAAGTCTGAAGAACGACTTTTCCTATGGATTCTCCATGGTTTTTGCAGGGAAAACTGAGTATGATTCGTATAGCAATCATCCGGATCATATTGCTTTTGTAGAAACCCGATGGAAGAAAGAAGTTTCAAAATTTATGGAAATTGATTTTAAATCGCTGTAAATTAATTGGCTATGGGGGTAGAGATTGAGCGTAAGTTTTTAGTCCACAATGAACATTGGCGCGGACTGGGGACACCTGTTCATTATGCGCAGGGTTATCTTGTCGCTGACGGTATACGAACAGTTCGCGTGCGAATAGCCGGAGAAGAAGGGGTTCTGACGATAAAGGGAGAATCCTCCGGAATTAGCCGCACCGAGTTTGAATATCCGATACCTGCCGCGGACGCCTATGAACTGCTTAAATTAAGCGCCACCCCTGTGATTGAAAAGTACCGGACAAAGGTTTTATTTCAGGATAAAACATGGGAAGTTGACGAATTTGAGGGGGAGAATAAAGGGTTAATCATCGCGGAGATTGAATTGAAAACCGAAGATGAACCTTTTGAAATACCTGCCTGGATCGGGGAGGAGGTCACCGGTGATCTGAGATATTTTAATTCCCGTCTGGCCATCCAACCTTTTCAGAGTTGGTAGTTAAGAAATTGAATCAAATAAATTTATAAAGCCAAAATTATCACGAATGTTTAAAAAGTTTTTTACGCTCCTCTTCGGATTCATCTTTCCATTGTGGGTTCTGGCGCAGGGGCATACTACCTTATCATCCAATACACCCCGCCTGGTTCTTGGCATAGTGATCGAAGATTTTAATCCCGATTATATCGAACGTTTTTGGGGCAGATTTGGGGACGGAGGATTTCAGCGATTGTACAGGGCTGGCTTTATCTGTGCGAATCATCATTATAATAATTTGATACAGCGCCCATCGGTAAATATGGCGACCCTCTCTACAGGGACTACTCCATCTCATCATGGCATCATCAACGATAGCTGGATCGACCGGCTGAAGAATCAAGAGGTGAATGCGGTAAAAGACGATTATTATACTACCGTTGGGAGCGACTCGGATGAAGGGGCCCGATCGGCCAAATGGCTGATGACTCCGACACTGGGAGACCGGTTAAAACTGGTTACCAGGGGGAAAGCAAAGGTGTTCAGTATTGCCCTCAATGATGTTTCAGCGATACTTGCTGCGGGTCATGCAGCGAATGGGGCTTATTGGCTTGATAATAGCTCCGGAAAAATGATTTCAAGTTCTTATTATGTCGAAACATTTCCAAAATGGGCTTTTGATTATAACGGATATAAAGTTGCCGACAATTACCTGGGACTGAAATGGGAAACATTAATGGATAAAAACTCCTATTCTGAGAGCTATTCCGGAGAAAATACCGCGGAAAACGGTTTTCTTGGAAAATATAAAACCTTTCCTTATGATCTGGGGAAACTCAGGAGTGAATCGGGCGGAAGCTATAAATTCCTTAAAACAACCCCCTGGGGGAACACCGTGGTAAAGGATTTTGCCCTTCAGATGATTCCCAAAGAACAACTTGGGTATAACCTCACACCCGATCTCCTGACGCTTGTTTTCTCTTCAATGGATTATGAACGTTATTCCTTCGGAGCTTTTTCCGTTGAAATGGAGGACACTTATATTCGTCTGGACAAGGATATCGCTGAATTGCTTAAATACGTCGAATCGGGTTACGGAACTGAGAATGTTTTGGTTTACCTTACCGGTCTGACCAGTACTTCATATCCTGCAGATTACCTCAAGGAAAAGTATCGTCTGACAGCGGGGATTTTCAATCCCGAGAGCGCCATTGCCTTGCTAAAATCGTATCTCAATATTAAATATGGGGAAGCTAATTGGATTGAGTTGTTTGCCAGTCAGATGATTTATCTGGATCATGAGCTGATTGAAAAGAAGAAGATTAATCTTCATGAGATTCAACTTGCTGCAGCATCGTTTCTGAATCAGTTCGGGGGAATCGCCCATGCCAGGGCAGCATCTGAGTTGGAGGCGAATAATTTTCCCGGCGGCGAACTTGAATCGTTTCAGAATAATTTTCACATCAAGCGCTCGGGTGATGTACTGATCAAATATGAGGATGGGTGGCAGCCTAAAGATAAATTTAATCCGCTCGATTATACAGAAAGCAGTCAGGTTCCCCTAATCTGGTATGGCGCCGGCATAAAGAAAGGGACTACCATGCAGCGAACCGATGCCACCGATATTGTACCAACCATTGCAGCATTCCTGGGAATTGCTCCCCCCTCGGCCGTGACCGGGAAGGTGATTGAAGAGGTCTTTAAACATTGACGATATTCGGACAGAGTAAATAGAATTCTTCTTTTTCATTCAATTGCTCTTCGCTTTCTTCAAAACCAGGGAAGGGTGAAATTTAAATTACCCCCGATGGTACAAAAGAAGGATTATTGCTCTGTATCGATGGAGTAATTGCCATCTTCACGTTGATAAAAAATTGCACCCACCCTTTTAATATGCTCAGCAAAATCCGGATTGGTCAACGTGTGAAAATCTACCAGATCAACCTTATATGGTAAAGAACTCTCCTCAAATTCATTTTTTAGATTATGCAAAATATTGCTGTTAGCTCCCATGTTCATGATGGACAAATCAATATCGCTTCCCGGTTTACTGGTCCCTTTGGCACGGCTTCCAAAAATGTGCACGAGCAAAACCTCCGGGTATTTGTGAAGTATATTGTTTCTGGTTTGAATATCCCTGTCAGTGAGGCCGTATTTCTTTGAAAGGTTATTCATTTTACAATAATTTGATTTTTAATGGCCAAATGGAATAGACCATGGTGATATTTTCATTTCGGTTGGTGATTTCTCAACCAGGACTACTTCATTTAAAAAGATTTTGCTGTCCATCACTTAATAAAAACCTGTAAACCCTGTCTGGGTTTCCCTGGACAACCATTAACTAAAATAATTACAATCTTTTTTACTCTTTTGATATCGATAATCACAATACTATCATCCCACAGCGCTATACCCATTATAGGATACGATTTTCTCGAGTGGCTTCCGGATTTTTGTACGGGTTTGCGCATCGGAATAGCCCAGGGAAATAATGAGCTGAACCCTTTTGGAGGCAGGTATGGCGCAAGCGCTCTTTACCTTGGCTTCATCGAACCAGCCAATCATACAGCTTCCAAGTCCTTCGGCAGCTGAAGCCAGGCAGATATGCCCCGCGAGAATCCCAAGATCCATCAGCGGATAGTGTCTCCTTTTTATCCAGCCTCCAAAGCTGGAAGTCATATTGGCATCTTCCTCTATCAGAACCAGCAGAAGCGGTGCCTGTTTGGTGAAATGATTCATTCCGAGAATCCTTTCGGAGGTGGCATCAGCAATTTTAGTTCTTATCTCCGCATTGTCGACCACAATAATATGCCACGGCTGGGCATTACAGGCAGAAGGCGCCAATCGTGCGCATTCGAGAATCCGGGCAAGTTTTTCAGCTTCTACCGGTTTGTCGAGATAACTCCGGTCACTTTGACGGTTCAATACCAGTGATTTAAAATCCATGATTTTGGTTTTTAAAGATGGAAGGTAATGAGTTTAAAATTGGCGATTTTCAAGTATTGCTGCAAACAAAAGGCGCAGAGAACCGCAGAGTATTTAAAATTTATTCATTAACTCTGCACTCCTTTGCGCCTGCTCTTCGAAACTCCGCTTACGAGTTTTCCGGGCTGTTTATTGGTTGTGAATTCCCGATATCAATTTAATAAATCCAGTTTAACCATATCCTGAATGTCAAGCATTCCGATGGGAAGCCCGTTTTCGGTCACAATGATATTATCAACCTGGTTGGCATTAAAGATGTCTGCTGCTTTTTGCAAAAAGGAGTCACCTTCAATTGAAATTGGGTTTGCAGTCATACATTCTCCCACTGAGGCGGTATTAATATGGTCTCCCAGTTTGCGCATCTGGCGACGGAGGTCTCCGTCGGTGAAGATGCCTGTAAGCTGACCATCCTTAGTGACTACAGAAACGGCTCCCATTCCTGAATCTGTCATTTTCAGGAGTGCATCCAATACTTTACAGTCGGTATCAACGATCGGATTTGCTTCTGAAATAACACTCTTAACCTGAATTGTCATCAGACGGGTATGCTGAAAGAACTGATCGGTGCCCAATTTGGTCAGATGATTGTCCGCCAGTTTTTTCATGATGCTCCAGGGGAGGGTAATGTTATGTGCGCCAAGGGTTAGTGCATCCTTGATATGCTCGGGATACCTGACCGATGAAAACATTACCTTACAATCGTAATTGTACTCCTTGATAACTCCGACAATTTGTTTGACCAAACCAAGGGCATCATGACCCTGATCCTGCATCCGCCCTACCAATACGCAAACGTAATTTGCGCCGGCCGTTAAGGCCATGTAGGCTTGCTGAATATTGTAAACCAGGTGAAGATTGATTAAAAATCCCTCATCATGGAGTTTTTTGCAGGCTTTAACCCCTTCAAAATTGACCGGAATTTTGAATACGGTTCTTTTCTTGTCCAATCCAAGGTTTAATAAACGATGGGCTTCGGCAACAATTTGTTCTGAGGTTTCGCCTAAAGCTTCAATCATCAGCACAGGGACCATCTTCGATAATTTGACGATTGCCCCATCAATATCGGTAATCCCGTTTTTGTGCATAAAGGTTGGTGTAGTTGTTACACCATCAATGATCCCCAGTTTCAGGGCTTCTTCAATTTCAGCAAGGTTAGCCGAGTCAAGAAAAAATTCCATAAATTATTAGTTTTAATTTTTAGATCTGTATTTAACTTCAATATTATGAATGTCGATCAGTGGTTTGAGGAATTCGGTAACATCTGCGATACACATTTGACTGGCTGCGTCGCATAAGGCCCGGGATGGATCAGGATGAACCTCCAGAAATAATCCGTCGATTCCTGCTGCGACTCCGGCGCGTGCCAGGGTTGGGATAAACTCCCGTGAACCTCCTCGGGGATCTGAACTTGGAATTCCATATTTACGTATGGAGTGGGTAACATCGAATATCACCGGATAACCGGTATTCCTTAAATGGTAAAAACTTCGTGGATCAACGATAAGATCATTATACCCAAATGCATAACCACGTTCAGTGACCATGATATTGTAATTTCCGGCCTGTTCTGCTTTTTTGACCGGTTTGATCATATTCTCGGGGGAGAGGTACTGGGCATGTTTGAGATTGAGTACTTTGCCTGTTTTAGCCGCCTCAACAACCAATGTGGTTTGCATGACAAGGTATGCCGGAATCTGAATTACATCAACAACTTCTGCGGCAGCTGCAATCTGATCGGGGTAATGAATATCGGTGATTAACGGAACATTGAACTGGTCCTTAATTTTTTGAAGAATCGCAAGACCTTCGTGAATACCTGGTCCGGAATAAAAGTCTGCTGAACTGCGGTTATCCTTCTGAAATGAGGATTTAAAGATAAGGGGGAGATCAAGTTTTTCTGACAACCCAACCAGAAATTCGGCCGTATCCATCATTGTCTTTTCGTCTTCAACCACGCAAGGGCCTGCAATCAGGAACAACTTTTCCGAACCACATTCAATATTTCCTACTTTAATTATTTTCGTCATCCTGATTGTATTACATTTTCATAAACAGTCCGCGGAGTTTTTCCCGGGTGATAATCTTTTCCCACTCAGGACCGCAGACATGCTGCCACATAAAGATCAGGGTGAGTGAAACATCGATCATCTTGTCAATCTCTTCGGGTGTACATCCGGCAGTAACGCCATGAGGAATATCAATGTTGTTAATACGCATCATCTCCCTGAATTCTTTTACCGCTTCGGGATAGAACTCTTCCAACTGATTAAAGACAACACAATTGCCGACACCATGATGAATGTCTGTTACCGTGGCAAGTCCGTATGAAATAGCGTGGCATGCCCCAACTTCAGAATAGGTGAGGGAAAGTCCGCCGAGATAGGATGCGATCATTAGTTTTTCTTCATTTTCGGGCGAACGGCTGTCGTTCCCTAAATAGATGTCCCTGAAAATACGAAGTGACTCCATTCCTAATGAATCACCCATAACCGTTTTTCGGTGACCATTCAGCGCTTCAATATTATGGATATAACAATCCATGGCAGTATAGAATCTGATCGGTTCTGGAACTGTTTTGATCAATTCGGGATCAAGCACCAACTGATCGGCAGCGGTAAAGTTTCCTTTGATTCCAAGCTTCTTTACCGGACCTGTGAGAACAGTCGTCATTGAAACTTCTGCCCCTGTTCCAGAGATGGTGGGGATTACCGTGCAATGGATTCCCTTATTCTTAATGAAATCGAGTCCCTGATATTGTACAGAAGATCCTTCATTGGTAAACATTAAACGGATTGCCTTGGCATAATCCATTACAGTTCCCCCGCCGATTCCAACCACCGAAACCGGGAGACCTTTGTTTAGCCCCTTTATTTCGGCAACCATTTGATCAACCGTTTTTGTTTTTGGCTCATCAATGGTATCAATCAATTTGAGAATATCCTGAGGCTGAGCTGGAATCCGGTTAAGGAAATCTTTCCCTTCAAAATATTTATCCACAAGGAAAAGAACATATGAATCATTTTCAATGCGCAATTCGCCGAGGATATCCCCGAGTTGGTCAAAACTATTCCGACCGTATAAAATTCGTCCGACTGGTTTTAAATTCCTGAACATAACTGTATTATATTAGTGCTTTTTTAATGGCTGACCTCATTTTGGAGGCCAGTGTGTTTAACTCCTCTTCGTTCCAGTTAACCATAATCTGGGTCATCATGAGTCGCTGCATAATTGCATCCGACTGCGGAACCTCCAGGTTTTTATAATCTGGTACATTATTCATCTTCATTACGGGAAGATTGAAAATTGATTTTAACTCTTTCAAATGGCCCCATTGACGGTGGTAGTGGAAATTATTCCGGTACCAATACGATGCGCTAAGCTCTTCTTTCTGAAATTCATCAAATACTTTTATCGCTTTATCGGGATCGGGGAGAAAGAATGAAAGAAAAGTTGCGGAATCACCTTTGAGGTCCGGAACATTTCTTAGCGTAATCTCAGGGAACTCTTCCAGGACCTGCTTAAGCGCCTGTTGATTAGCTTTTTGCTTCTCTATCATAAAAGGCAATTTGCGCAGCTGGGCCAGCACTACCGCAGCGCCAAGCTCCGATCCGCGGAAATTATATCCGAGTATCGGATGTTGTTCAGCGCCCCGGGCATTTCCGATATGATCGTGACCATGATCGGAATACTTATGAGCCCTGTCGTATAATTCATCATCGTTGGTCGCAATTGCTCCCCCTTCACCTGCGGTGATGATTTTATAATAGTCAAATGAGAAGGCTGAGATCTTCCCAAAATTTCCAAGCATTTTTCCTTTATAACTTCCTCCCAAAGCAGGAGCTGCATCTTCTATGAGCACCAGATTATGCTTTTGGCAAACAGCGAGGATCTCATCCATTCTCCCCATGGATCCAAAAACCTGAACGATTAAGACTGCTTTTGTGCGGGGAGTAATTGCCTTTTCAATCCCTTCTGGACTCAAACACAAGGTGTCGTCGATCTCTGCAAACACAGGGATTGCCCCGGCCAGCAAAACTGCCTCTATGGGTGCGATAAAAGTATATGGGGGTACAATGACTTCATCTCCATAACCTATGCCACAGCAAGCCAGCGATAGCGAATCGGCTGCCGTTCCGCTTGCACAGAAATGGGTGTGCTTAGCTCCCAGATAAGCGCTGAATTCCTGCTCGAAAGTCTTTGCTTTCCAAATTCCATTACGTTGCGAATCATGTCCGTATCGAAACAATACTCCCGTTTCGAGTACGTCCATAACCTCTTTTCGTTCTTCATCTCCGAAAAGTTCAGTACCTGCCATACGATATCTTTTAATCTGTTAAAAAAACAAAAACATAAAATGATGTAACAAAAGTCAAGCCAAAGGCAGGTGATTTTTACCTGATTCTGGTTGTCATGCTAATCGCTGACTAATTTCTCCTGTTCTTAAAAACCTGTAAAATTACATTTATTTTGAAAACAAAACCTGAAAAATACCATTATTAAGAAGTTTGGTATAAACATGTGAAATGTGAATGCGATAAGGGCTGATCATTAGTATATTCTATTGCGTACTAAAGAAAGAATACGGCCATGCCGGAAACGGCCAGAAATGCACCGGCAATCTCTTTCCAGTTTAGTTTCTCCCCAAAGATCAAAACAGAAGGGATTAAGATAAAGACCGGAACCGTTGCAATCAATGTTGAGGCAATTCCAACTGTGGTATATTGAAAGGCAAACAGGCTTAATGAGACTCCGAGAAAGGGCCCGAAGAAGGAGCCGATTATCAGTGGTGTGATTGCTTTGTTGTTTTTTAACGAGAATCCAACCGAACGCCATTCCTTTGCCAGGGTAATGATTACAATAAATCCCAATATCCCGGTGATTACTCGTATCTGAGAAGAGGCAAAAGGGTCGTAGTTTCCCATTCCCAGTTTTGAGAATACAGCGCCTACGCCCTGACCAATTGCCCCTCCCAGGGCTAGGAGTAATCCCTTTACCGGATAATTTAAACGGGACTTATTGGTCTCGGATTCGGGGCGCTTTAATATTACGATTGCAATTCCGGATAAGACCAGTATCATTCCCAATCCGTTCAGCAGGGTGAGTCTTTCATGCAGGATCATCGCGCCGGCCAATGCTGCTGCAGGAGGGGCCAGGGACATGATGAGCATCGATAACTTTGCCGATTGATAAGCGTATGATTTGAACAGGCAATAATCGCCTGCCACGAAACCAACCAGCCCTGAGACCGATAACCATTTCCACGCTTCAGGTGAAGCGTCGGAAGGTGTCCATAACCCGCGCATTACTCTCGACCAGAGCAGAAACATTCCCATGGCAAGAACCAACCGGGCAATATTTACTGCAAGGGAACCAGCCCGGCGCGTGGCGAGCGAGAAAGATAAGGCGGATGCAGTCCAGCATATGGCGGTAAATACTCCGGCTATTTCACCCAGATGACCTATTTGCATGCAATTTTTATGGTTGGCCGCAAAAGTAACGATACCGTTTTAAATGTTCACAGAAAAGTGGAGAAATATTGACCGTCTGGGGAATAACCGAATTATTTTCTTTTTTCCTTGTAGCTGTTGATACCCAGGATCCAATTAATCAGGGAGACTAATATACTGAAAACAATTGCAGTAAATAAGCCGGAGACTGAAAATCCACGGATAAAATGGTTGGCAATTAATACGATAAACCCATTAATGACCAATAAGAAAAGTCCAAGTGTTACAACAGTTACCGGTAACGTCAGGATGATCAGGATGGGTCGTACGATGGCATTAAGCAGCGCCAGTACGACCGCGACCACGAATGCGGCAAAGGGGGATGAAACAACAACACCTGGCAGAATGTATCCAACAATGAAAATAGATATTGTACTGATAATTATACGGGTAAGCATGATTGTGTCGTTTTGTAAATTAGCTCTCAGACTTCTTAAAGATATAACTATTTATTGATAATCCAGTATGGCATTTAACTTGATTTATTTGTAAAAATATACCAATTTTGGGGTTTCCTAATTAATATTAAAAATATGCGTCTTATTGTTCAGTCTGAGGCAGCCAATGTTGCAAAATGGTCTGCGTCCTATATTGCACAGAGAATAAATGAATCGGAAAAATCGGCTGCAAAACCTTTTGTCCTTGGCCTTCCAACGGGCAGCACACCGCTTGGCACCTACGCTGAATTGATCCGTCTTTACCAACAGGGGAAGGTTTCCTTTAGAAATGTAGTCACCTTCAATATGGATGAATATGTAGGCATTCCCAAGGAACATCCGCAGAGTTATTATACATTTATGTGGGATAACTTTTTCAGCCACATCGATATTCTTCCGGGGAATGTCAATATTCTTGATGGAAATGCTGTGAACCTAAAGGATGAATGTGCCGATTATGAGGCAAGAATTCACGCCGTCGGAGGAATTGATCTGTTTATGGGCGGAATTGGCGAAGATGGTCATATTGCATTTAACGAACCGGGATCAAGCCTCGCCTCGCGCACCAGAGACAAGGCGCTAAATCAGGATACCATATTGGTTAACAGTCGATTTTTTGATAATGACGTGAATAAAGTTCCGAAGTTCGCCCTTACAGTCGGAGTGGGAACGGTTATGGATGCCCGCGAGGTCCTTATTCTGGTTACCGGGCATAATAAAGCGCGGGCTGTGCGGCAAGCTGTCGAAGAGGGAATTAATCATATGTGGACAATTTCGGCTCTTCAGCTCCATCCTCATGGACTGATCGTTTGCGATGAAGCGTCAACAGTTGAATTAAAAGTTGGTACCTACCGATACTTTAAAGATATTGAGAAGAATAACCTGGATCCCGAATCCTTATGGAACGGTGATAAATATCTGGGGTGGTAGATTATTCGTAGGAAGGCAGCTGGGTGATGCAGCGAGTTCGAGAGGGTAAGATGGTGAGATGGTGAGTTTCTGACTAACTGAGAAAATGGTGGTCGAGCAGTATTTTCTCAACCGGATTCACCTTGTTTAGCGCCAAGGTCCGGTAAGCCATCCGGGCCACTTTTTCGATAACCACCGTATGGTCGAAAGCGCTGCTCACATCCTTTCCCCAGCAAAAGGGACCATGTCCGTAAACGAGCACACCGGGAATCCGCATAGGATCAAGATTGCGGGATAAAAAGGTATAAACGATCATCTTCCCTGTTTCCAGTTCGAGATTGTTTTCAACCTGCTCAATACTCAGGGGTAATGTACATGGGATCTCTCCGTTAAAAAAATTGGCATGAGTGATACCCAGCGGGGGGATACCTCTGCCTGCCTGAGCCCAGCAGGTTGCATATTCAGAATGGGAATGAAGTATTGCACCAATGTGTGGAAAATTCTTATACAATTCAAGATGGGTGTCAGTATCCGTTGAAGGTTTAAGTGTCCCTTCAACGATATTCCCATTCAGATCCATCACGACCATATCTGCAGGAATCATCTCCTCATAGGAAACCCCGGATGGTTTAATTACCACCAGACCGCTCTGACGATCTATTGTACTTACATTACCCCAGGTGTAAATGACAAGGCCTTGTTCCACGAGTTTTAAACTGGCCTTATAGACCTGATGTTTCAGGTTTTCGAGCATGATTCAGGAAGATTTATGATTGAAATTAATTCAGAACTTAAAGATCGTAAATTTATTTCAAATTCCTGCTCAAATGGCTTTAATAATTTCCAATTTATTGGATTCGATGCGGATTTGTAACAATTGTGGGATTTAATATTGCAGAGACAAGGGATTGCCACTACAACATTAAATCCCACAATAAATCCTTCCCGTTTTTTATTACCAGATTTTGGCCCGTTTAGCCTCTTCGAGGTACATCGGCTGACCCGGTTTAATATTAAATGCATTATAAAATTCCGGAATATTTCTTAGCGGTCCTTTTACGCGGAAGCGTCCCAAGGAGTGCGGATCTTCTTTAGTCCGGCGCAGAATCTCCTTATCCCTGATATTGTCAGCCCAAACATGCGCATAGGCGAGATAAAAGCGCTGATCAGGGGTAAATCCGTCGATTGAACTGGTTTCCTTGCTTGCCAGTTTAAATGCCTGATAGGAGATGTTTAATCCTCCGAAATCGGCGATGTTTTCTCCCAGACTTAGTTTGCCGTCGGCATGAATTGAATCAAGCACAATAAAACTGCTGTACTGGTCGGCCAATACCTTGGTTTTTTCATCGAATAATTTAGAGTCTTCGGGTGTCCACCATTCGGTAAGATTTCCGACTTTGTCATATTTGCGGCCCTGATCATCAAATCCGTGGGTCAGCTCGTGTCCGATAACAACACCGATTGCTCCGTAGTTGACTGCGTCGTCGCCGTGCAGGAAGAAGAAAGGTGGCTGCAGAATAGCTGCCGGGAAGACGATTTCATTCATGTCCGGCGCATAATAGGCATTCACTGTCTGGGGGGACATCAGCCACTGCGCTTTATCGACCGGTTTATTGATTTTGGAATAGTTGAAGGCCGTTTCAAATTCGTTTGAGCGGATGATATTCTGAACGTATGAATCATCTGCTATTTCAAGTTTTGAATAATCCTTCCACTTGTCTGGATATCCGATTTTTACATTGATCGCATGAAGCTTTTCAAGTGCTTTTACTTTAGTATCGGCACCCATCCATTCGAGATTTTTGATCCGTTCGCCCAATGAAAGTCGCAGGTTCTCAACTAATTTAACCATCCGTTCTTTTGCTTCGGCGGGAAAGTATTTGGCCACATAAAGCTGACCAATGGCTTCGCTGAGCGCGCCGCTGGTTACTCCAAGTACCCTTTTCCATCTTGGCCTCATCTTTTCCACCCCTGACATGGCTTTGCCAAAGAAATCAAATTTAGCATTGACAAAATCATCCGAAAGATAGGATGCCGTGCTGTTTATCAGATTCCAACGCAGGTAGACTTTCCAGTCTTCAACAGGAACCTCTTTGATTACGGCGCTTACCTCCTTCATAAATAAGGGCTGACTAAGATTGATTTCACCCGGATCTCCAACACCCTGAGAAACAAAATAACGATTCCAGTTGAATGAAGGGGATAGTTCAATCAACTCCTTGGTCTTCAATTTATTGTATGTCTTGTGCGGATCCCGTTGTTCGAGGCGTGTCATTGAGGCTTTAGCCAGGCGGGTCTCAAGACTCATAATGGTCTGCGCCGATTTTTTTGCCGTAGCTTCATCGTCACCCAACAATATATGGAGTTTCTCGATATAGGTCACATATTTGGTTCTTAAATCCTTTGAACGCGAATCATCATTGATGTAATAATCCCGGTCAGGCATCCCGATTCCACCCTGTGATAACTGAGCAATCACCAGTGAGCTGTTCTTTGCATCTGTCGACCCGTAAAATTCGAATAACGGGGAGAAGCCATATCTGTGAAATTTGGCGATCTCATTTTCAACATCATCCATTGATTTGATCTTTTCAACATCCTGGAAATAAGGTGTCAATGGTTGGATTCCTTGTTGTTTGATTTTAAGTGAATCCATCCCAAGATTAAAGAGAGTCGCAGTTTTGTCAGCGATGGTTCCCTTTTCGTTTTTCTGTGAAGCAGTCTCCTTAACCAATACATTTAATTGTTTTTCAGCTAATTCTGCAAGTTTGTCAAATGAACCAAAACGTGAGCGATCGGCAGGCAACGGATTTAATTTTTTCCATCCGCCATTGGCATATGCGTCAAAATCGTTCCCCGGATTAACCGTTTGATCCATATCTGCCACACTAATTGCGGGCGCTTCTGGTTTTTGTGTCATATTATTGCAGGCCATAAATATTCCAGTTGTCATTACAGACAAGAATAAATAAATTAATAATGTTTTGTTTCTCATAAGGTAAGTATTTTAGAATTTACAAAAATATGAATTTGTTTCAATAGATATCAGAAACATGGCTATATTCGTTCATTTTCCTGTTATTTTTGAGACTTTATATCTTTGATTATTGTTACTTTTATTTAAAATCCTTTATTTTTCAACTAGAATGATTAAAAAAATCTTTTTTACGGCAATTTTATCAGTATTTATCGTGGCCTGTTTCGCTCAGTCAAATTCAACCTGGAACAAATGGAACTGGTTAATCGGAAATTGGGCTGGAGAGGGGAGTGGAAAACCAGGACAGGGGAGCGGAACCTTCAGTTTTAAAACCGATCTGGATCAAAAAATTCTTATGCGTAAAAGCCACTCCGAATATCCTGCAAACGTGGATAAACCGACTGTGATTCATGAAGATCTGATGATCATTTATCCTGACTATTCCGGAAGTCCGTCAAGGGCCATTTATTTCGACAACGAGGGTCATACGATAAATTATTCGATTACCTATTCCGATAATTCAATCGCCCTGACGAGCGACAAGATTCCCAATATGCCTCTTTTCAGATTGACCTATATCCGGTTGAATGATGAATCGGTAGATACCAAATTTGAAATTTCTCAGGACGGAGTGAAATTCAATACCTATATTGAGGGAAAGAGCACAAAAATAAAGTAATCATTCCTTGCGTTCATAGGGGTTTATGCTTATCTCGTTATACAAAGATCGGTGGTCACCCAAAACATATTAGAAATAGAAAAGAAATAATGTCGCAATTATAATTTTCCATATCACAGATTATAAATTCGTAATCACATTCAAAATTGAACATTATTCATTAACAATTACTTATAACGGCAATAACCCGATCTCCTGAGGTGTGATTGGTATCCGGGTACCTAAAATTCTTGCTCCGTTGTTAGTTACCAGAATATCGTCTTCAAGTCTGATCCCCCCAAAATCGAGGTAATCTTTAACTTTGCTGAAGTTAATAAAGGAGCTATTTGTTTTTTCTCTTTCCCACTGATCAATTAAAGCAGGGATAAAGTATATTCCAGGCTCGTTGGTGATTACAAAATCTTTTTGCAGGCGGCGTCCAAAACGAAGATAGGCGGTCCCAAACTGGTCAATTGGGCGAATTTCATCATCATAGCCCACATGAATCTGCCCATAATCTTCCATATCGTGTACGTCAAGGCCCATCATGTGTCCCAATCCATGCGGAAAAAACAGTGCATGAGCTCCATGGGCAACAGCTTCCTGAATATCGCCTTTCATTAAATCGAGCTCTTTTAATCCCGAAGCAATAACTTCAGCTACTTTAAGATGAATGCTTAAATAGGTTTCCCCGGGTTTAATCAACCCTCTGGCGCAATTATTCGCCTTAAGTACAATATTATATATGTCAAGCTGTTTTTGGGTGAACTCACCACCAACGGGAATGGTCCGTGTAAAATCGGAGGCATAATGCATATTGGATTCGGCTCCGGCATCCACAATCATCATCCTCCCTTTTACGAGTTTAGAGGAGTGATCGTGATTGTGCAGGGTCTGCCCGTTTTGAGTAAGAATGGTCGGGAATGAGGTTCCACAACCTCCCGAAAGTGCGATGCCTTCAATGGTGCCTGCGATCTCCTGTTCCAATATGCCCGGTTTTGCCATCTTCATAGCTGTGACATGCATCTTATAACCTGTTTCACAAGCTTTTTCAATCTCGGCTATCTCGTATTGATCCTTTGCTGATCTCAATTCCACCATGAACCGGATCAGCTCTGTGGAGGCATGGGCTTTGAGAAGGGAGGCCTGAATCCCGGTTATCTCCTGAAGCAGGAGTTTGTTTTCGGCACGGTACGGGGGGAGAAATTGAAAACGGATCCCTTTGTCCTTTAATTGAGCGCTTTTGCTGAAAAGCTCTTTTACAGGTGAGGTATTTGAAACTCCCACAGAGGCGGCCAGATCTTTAACCGAAGGTTTTGTCCCCATCCAGATGATATCTTCCATTGTGATGTCATCGCCAAAAATGGTGTCGTTTCCTGAATCGGCATCAATTACACCGAATAACCCGGGTATGTCCAGACCGAAGAGGTAAAGAAAAGTGCTGTCCTGCCTGAAGTGATAACTATTATCGGAATAGTTCATAGGTGATTCCGTATTTCCAGGAATCAATACCACTCCACTGCCCAACTTTTCGCGAAGCCTGTTTCTACGTACAATATAAATCTGCTGATCAAACATATCCGGGATTTTAGGTGATTGTTTTATTGGAGTTTATCTGGAAATTCAAGTTTCCTGTATTAATGAATTAAAAAATTATCAATTGGTCATCTTCAATATATGTGATCTGAAAGATAAAATATACTATTTAAAGTTCTGATTTTCTCCTTTTGGACCCCTCTGAATCTCCCCCATTCTGAACAATACCTTCCTTTTAATCCCCTCCTCTGGAGGGGCCTTGGGAGGTCAGGGGAGACTTTTGGCCAGTAATCTGTAAGTTACTCCCCTCCTAGGAGGGGTTGGGGGAGGTCAAATGAGGAAACAAATAATTACGATATTATATTGTTATTATTACATATTTTCAATTCATTATCTTCTGTTATAACAGTTTGATTGAGATGTAAAGTTATTCTGCCCGCTATTCATCCAGGATATTACCGAAAATAAATTATCCGGTAATTTTAGATGGCAATCCTGATTTGATCACTTTCTTCTCATTTGCAGGTCTGGGAATAAACATATCGGCCCCGGTTAATCCAGCCTCTCTGATCGCTTTGAGGCAATATTCCATTCTTCCCAAATCATTGTTTGATCCGTTATTAGTTCCGAATGAGAATTTCACCCCGGCCGCTTTGGCGCGTTTGATGAAGGTGATGCTTGGAATCTTAAAACGTGCATTAATCTCCAGGGCGACATCATTATCTTTCAGAACTTTAATCACCCGATCCATCCGTTCACCGGTCCAGAGCCGGTCGTAATCAGGGGCTAATTTTGCCGGAAGATAAGTTGGATTGGCATGGATATCAACTGGTTCCTGGCTAAGGATTGCTTCGATTTTGCAGACCAGCATATCCATGAATTTTTGTTCGTCATCGATGAAGGTCTCTTCAGGTATCCAAAGTCTCATGCGGCGACCTTTCATGTCTGTCCAGGTCATTGCATCGGTAAAGATATAGTCGAAACGGGCGACAGCCTGAGGTGAGAAAAGGGTCACCCATTCACGCCCTTCGCATTGCATCGCTTTGAATACCGGTTCTTTGCTGATGCCATTAAAGTATGCAATTAAGGTGGAATCGCTGGTTACCGGAAATTTCAATCCGCAGTTTGCCGCAACGCCATAATTGCATCCGATCTGATGAGCGTGGGTATAAGCCTGGTCCATGGTAAGCCCCCCCTTAAGGTGAGTATGGAAGTCGATCAGGGGGAATTCCTGATCATTGAGCCGATCCACTATTTTGGTCAGGCTGTCGCGAGTAGCCGGGTAATTTTGCCCGGTTTGTTCAGCCGTAAGCGGCTTTATATTAATCTCCTGCAGCAGTAATTCGCCCTTTCCATTCGATCTTCTGATTACCACGCGCCCTTCGCGAAGCACCCGTCCTGAAATATCGCCTGCACGTTCCACATTGGCCGGCTCATCGTATTCACAGACCATTTTGTCATTGACAACTACCTGAATATGATTTCCCTTAACACTTACACCAAGGGTAAACCATTGATTGTCGGTTGCGGTTCTGACAAAATTATTCCTGACCTTGGCAAGGCTGCCTGTTTTTTGGAGATTTCCAATCCGGTAATCGCTGTTGTTGATCTTCACTTCATAGCCATCGGCAGTACTTGCGGCGTCAGTGGCATCAAATATAAGTATCCCCTCGGCCCCTTCTGTGGTTTTAAGTTTTGCCGTCAGTTCAAAATTTCGCACATTGAATTGAGAAGTTATTGATGACAACGGATTTTTGAGCAGCAATCCATCTTTTGTGACCGCTACATCATGCTGCAAACAAAATTTATCGATGTTTGAGGCATTAATTTTTGTGACCTCTCCTTGCTTTGGACCTGTCTGACAGCCATAAAACACCAATGTGATCAGGATTGATGTCAAAATTCCTGCATAACGCATACCGTATAGATTTTAGCCGTTTAAATTTGAAAGACGAATATACCAAGATTATTGTTTTAAATAACACTTGCAGAAATAATTCCTGACAGATTTTTGAAATGGAGATACTTTTAACTCAGGAATTTCTTCCTGAGCGCTTCTATCTCTTCATCACCGATTGGCTTAAGCTCTCCGATCGGTACACCCATGGTAAGCGATTTGGCGCTAAATTCAGCAACTTCAAGACGGTCAAAAGTCTGCAACAACTTGTCGCCGGTAATCAAAATGGAATCATTTTCAACAATAACGGCGGGGGTATCCCTGGAGATCAGATCGAGAATCGCATCCACGCCCTTGAAATGACTTCCGAACGGCACATTTGGGACATCCTGAAGGAAGATCCAGCTTTCGGGAATGGTCCTCACGTCAAACTTATGACCAGTAACACTAAAGGCCATTAAATATGGTGATTGGGTAAGGATGATCGAATTAATGTGGGGATTGCGTCTGTAAATCTCCTGATGTAACCAGGTGGCCCTGCTCGGTATCTTCCCTGGTTCCCGTTTCCCGTCCTTGATCTGCACAATATCCTCCAGCATAATGTTCCACCGGAGAACGTTGGTGGGGGTAATCATAAAATCATTGCCGCGCCAGCGGACAGAAACGGTGCCATAGGAGCTGATCATAAGCCCCTGGTCGCAGGCACGGCGAACAATGCGGGTGATCTCTTCACGGCAGGCCCGTTCGTCGCTGGGGTGAGTCACGACCTCCATTTCGGGCAAAAGTCTTGGGATTTGTGCTTCAAAGGCGTCGATCTGCTCATCTTTCAGCGAATTGACCTTCCCGATTGTTTTTGCATTGATAATCGTTTTGGCGCAAAACTCGAGTGTTTCGAAACGCTGATAAACATCCTTCATGTCTGTTCCCCCAACTACAGTCCCATGGTTTTCCATGATGACTGCATTGTAATTCCGGGCAAAGACCGCAGCAATTTTTTCACCCAGCTCTTCGCTTCCCGGGATCGCATATTTGGCATATCCAATGGGTCCGCATACATATTTGGCTTGCGGAATAACATTGGTATCCGGGATGACATGCGCAATGCTGAATGAGACTAACGCCGGCGGGTGCGCATGGATGATTGCCTTTAAATCGGGACGGATCCTGTAAATTGCCCGATGAAAGGGGAATTCCGAGGAGGGTTTATGTTTCCCCAGGATCGTTCCGTCAGCCTTGATGCAATTGATATCATCGGGGCCCAGGGAGCCTTTGTCAACTCCCGACGGTGTGATCCAGATGTCATCCTGATCGTCAATGATGGAGATATTTCCCCCTGATGTGGTGGTCATGCCATTGCGGTAGATTCTTCCGATGATTAAAACAATCTGATCGCGCGGATGCATTAAATCAATATCGAGCAAATGCATAAGTTGTGATTTTTAAGATTTTGCAATTTTACGACGGTAGTTCTCGACTTCCCAGTTGTCAATAAATTCGATCTGAGCCTTATTCATAAATTTCGGTCCTCCGAAATTCTCTGATAAAAAGCTTATTTTAAGGATGTTTGAATAGACTTCCAATACATTTAACACCGACTTCAGGGTTTCTTCTACCGTAATTACCCCTTTCCCTTCGAGGGCGAGCACTTTAGGCAGGTAGCCATAGCTAGACTGGTAACCTTTTATCAATTGTTCTGCGGAATCGATTTGTTCCTGATCATTGTTGCAGGCGGGCAGGAACAGGTAATAGGCTTTGCAATAGACGATGTCATCGGGAGTAAAGGCAGTGTTGGCTTTCAGAAAGCTTGTGGAGTCGTTTGTAAAATGATGAATTAAGCTGCTTGCTCTGCCGGTAGCCGTAAAGTTTTTAAATCCCGGATTTAAACTGCTTATCTTCTCAATAATGGGGGATTCAAAGGATTTTTGTTCAATGTCCGGAAGCGCTTCAACGATTCTTTGATTTATCTTCTCCATGATGGAAGCATATAATTCATTGATCTCTGAAATTGTATTGGCCGCTACAAAAACCCCGTGATTTTCGAGAAAAATAATCTGAGGGGCCTTGCTGAATCCGGAGGTAAATCGGTCAATTTCGGTTTCAACTTTTTTAAACAGAATATAACCAGGATCGGTATACGGGATGAAAAGTGTTTGATCTCCGAAGAGTTCATGACAGGCGCTTGCGGCATTATTTGAACACATCAGGGCATTGACCAGGGTGGGATGGGTATGTACCACAAATTGATAGTCGATAATTTCGTGCATTGAGGTTTCAACCGAAGGGCGATTAGTCCCTTGGGAAATGATGGCATTTGTCAGGTCAGCCTTCACCTCTGCCTCGCGTTGGGCCGGATCACTGCTATAGGTTTTGGAGGAGACGATTTTAAGTTTTTCACGCGACAGGCAAACAAACCCGTTTTCGTCAATGGTTTCAAGGGCTGCCCCGCTGGCTTTGATCCAAATAAAATTATCATTTTTAAAGGAGGTGTTCCCCCCTCCCGCGATAACAAAGCTCTTGTCACTTCCATAACGCCTTGATACAGCGATTAACTCTGCAAATTCCTGATTCATAGTCTGATTTCTATTTAGTTCTGATTATTTTGCTGTTTCTTTTCCCAACATTCAAAAGTAACCGAAATAGGATATGGTTCATCATTTTTAATGACATTTGATTTATACGATTTGTTATTAACTTTGCACCTCATCAGAGGTTAAACTCCGTGTGCTTGAACACCACGTAAAAAACAAGTATAAAATGTCAAAAGCATTAGTTATCTATTCCGGTGGACAGGATTCCACCACCTGTCTTTTTTGGGCAAAAAAGCATTTTGATTCAGTTTCTGCCATTGCATTTAATTATGGTCAGCGACACGTTTCCGAACTGGCGGCTGCAAAACAGATTGCGGAAAAAGCGGAGATTCCGCTGAATATTTTCAATCTGGATCTTCTAAGTTCTGTGTCTCATAATTCATTAACAGATTCTCAGATTGACGTTGAGACCGATCAGCCCGATTACCGCCCGCCAAATACTTTGGTTGAAGGACGAAACATGTTGTTTCTCACCTACGCGGCAATTTTTGCCAAGGCAAATTCAATCGACAATCTGATCACCGGTGTTGGACAGGCCGATTACAGCGGATACCCCGACTGCCGGAACGAGTTCATCCTCTCATTGAACCAAACCCTTAATCTCTCGATGGATTTTGAATATCACATACACACCCCGCTGATGTGGCTCGATAAATCGGAAATCTGGCAGCTTGCCGATGAACTTGGCGTATTTGATATAGTTAGATATCAGACTGTTACCTGTTATCATGGAATTCCGGGTGAAGGATGCGGAATATGTCCTTCCTGCAAGTTACGGCAAAGAGGTTTAGCAAACTATTTAAAATCAAAAAATAATGGATGATTTAAAAAGTTTGGGAAATTCAGCCAAATACGAATTCAGTTATAATCCACAAATACTCGAAACATTCGAAAACCGGCATGTCGGGAACGATTACTGGGTAAAATTCAATTGCCCGGAGTTTACCTCCTTATGCCCAATCACAGGTCAGCCCGACTTTGCAACTATTTATATCAGTTATATCCCTGATGTGAAAATGGTTGAGAGCAAAAGTCTGAAACTTTATCTGTTCAGTTTCCGCAATCACGGAGGATTTCACGAGGATTGTGTGAACGTGATTATGAAAGATCTCGTCCGGTTAATGGAGCCAGGGTACATTGAAGTTTGGGGGAAATTTACCCCGCGCGGCGGAATCAGTATTGATCCTTATTGCAATTATGGTAAGCCGGGGACCAAATTTATCTCTATGGCAGAATTCCGGATGTTGAATCACGATCTTTATCCCGAAAAAATTGATAATCGGTAGGCCAGCCGGGAGCGTGATTATTCATTCTGTTTAGTCATGCATTTCATTGCTGCCCGGAAAAATTTTTACCGCCTACACATCCTATGTTTTGAATGAGCAATGTAGCTGGGGTTTTCATACCGTCCGGCACGAAATAGTAATTTCCAATCGGTTTCCTACCCGGATTAAATCCCTCACCTCATTTTGAGAGAATACAAAAAAATATAAAACAATAGATAACAAAAAAAGGTGCCCTTGAGGAGCACCTTTTTAATATTGATAGGGCAATTATCCTTTCTTTACTTTTTTGTAGCCATAAATTGCGCTGTCGCCCAATTCCTCTTCGATGCGAAGCAGCTGGTTGTATTTGGCCATACGGTCTGAGCGGCTCAATGAACCGGTCTTGATTTGTCCGCTGTTGGTTGCAACTGCAATGTCAGCAATTGTAGAATCTTCGGTTTCACCTGAACGGTGAGAGGTAACACTGGTATAACCTGCACGGTGAGCCATTTCGATTGCGTCGAGTGTTTCGGTCAGCGTACCGATTTGGTTAACTTTAATCAGGATTGAGTTACAGGCACCCAGTTCGATCCCTTTTTTCAGGTATTCAATGTTAGTCACGAAGTTATCATCACCAACAAGTTGAATTTTATCCCCGATTTTCTTGGTCAGCATAACCCAACCGTCCCAGTCGCCTTCAGAGCAACCGTCTTCGATGGAATCAATTGGATAGTTGGCTACAAGGCTGGCCAAAAAGTCAACCTGCTCTTCGCGGGTTCTTTTTGCTCCATTTGAGCCTTCGAATTTGGCATAATTGTAGATGCCATCCTGGTAGAATTCAGAAGCGGCACAATCGAGACCGATTGAAACATCTCCGCCATCTTCTGCGCGACCCGGTTTGTAACCTGCCTTAACGATAGCTTCGATAATGCTGTTTAATGCATCTTCCGTTCCGTCAAGTTTAGGGGCAAATCCACCTTCGTCACCCACAGCCGTGCTGAGGTTACGATCGTGAAGTACTTTTTTAAGGCTGTGGAAAACTTCGGCTCCCATGCGAAGTCCTTCGCGGAAAGAAGTGGCTCCGATTGGACGGATCATAAATTCCTGGAATGCGATTGGGGCATCAGAGTGCGACCCCCCGTTGATGATATTCATCATTGGAACAGGCAATGTTTTTGCATTTACACCGCCAATATAACGGTATAGCGGCATGTCAAGATAAGCAGCCGCAGCTTTGGCAACGGCCAGCGATACCCCAAGAATTGCATTTGCTCCAAGGTTCGATTTGGTCTTAGTGCCATCAAGTTCAATCAGTTTTCTATCCAGTGCAACCTGGTTCAATGCACTCATTCCAACAATCTCTTCAGCAATAGTTGTGTTGACATTTTCAACAGCCTTCAGAACACCCTTGCCAAGATACCGTTTTTTATCTCCGTCACGTAGTTCAATTGCTTCGTTTTCGCCGGTTGATGCTCCTGATGGTACAGCAGCACGACCCATAATTCCACTTTCAAGGGTGACTTCAACCTCAACGGTAGGATTCCCGCGTGAGTCAAGAATTTCTCTTCCGATTACTTTGTCGATTAACATTGTTTTTGTGTATTTATTCGATTAAACATTAATATTGCTGTCAGGCTGACAGCGATTTACCTATATAAGATCCAAAATCTTTAAACCGGACAAAGATAATCAATCATCGCTTTATCTGATCAAAAATAAACAGGTTACTGTTAAGAAGAGGTTAAATTTTTTTGAGGGGATTCTAAATGGGGCAGTAAAATCAAAACACTACAATAATGGGTAAAATTAAAGCCCCGGAGTTTCCTGCAGGGCTTTATTTTGAGAAGTTTAAAATGATAATTATGATTTGATAATCAATCAGATCGATTATTCAAGATGGCCTCGTTCAAGCTTTTTCTGGATCTTTTTAATGGCTGATTCAATGGGTTTCTCCGGTTCTATCACATTGTATTCTCCCCAGAAGGCGTGATCCGCAAATCCCGAAATCTTATCCGTCATCACTACATTGGGTCGTATTACTTCTCCGTTTTTCGCCGGTTTGCCTTCGCTCTTCTCCCAGTTGGTCACAGCCATCTCAATGGTTGATTCATAAATTGTATTGAAGAGTCGCTTGTTCCATTCAATTTTAAATGTGATCTGGCCTCTTGAATAACTGTAATACCATTTGTCCCCTTTTTCGCGATAATCGATATGGTAGGCAGCAAATGTCGGATAAACTTTTGCACTCAGGGGTTTCTTCTTGATGAACATATCTGCCGCCAATACCCTGTTTGAAACGTTGAGGTTGAAAGTCGCGCTGGTAATAGCCAGACTTTCAGTATCAATAAATAGTTTTCCGAAATAGAGCGGTTCTGAGATATGGGGGTGTTGTTGAAAGGACAATACATATATTAACCGGTCATTTATTCGTGTAATATTCTCAATTTTAAACTCATAGTTCCCAATCATATCCTCTGTAAAGATCATCTCCGGATTTTTCATGATATCCAGGTATAGCGTTGTATAGGGCCCCCCCTGAAGTTTAAAGGTTAAGGTGTCTAAACGCGAGTAATCGGTACTTTTTCTGGCCTTGTAAATTTGTGCCAAATCTGGTCTTGCCGACATATAGGGTTGTTTAAGTATTTCAAGTACTGCTTCAGAGAGGGAAACATAGGTCCTTCTTTTTTTGATTGTCTCCCGATAGAAGGCTGTCATTGAGGTAGGCTCGCTGAAATAGTTTTCAGCCCGCTTATTCATTACCGCACGGATCAGCAATTCGGGATCCTTGGGGAAAACCTTGATTTCATTAATGGCAACCACCAATACCTCAAGTTCAATTTTAGTTTTTTCCGGTTTAAAAAGGGAAAGGCTGATGCTTTTATTCCTGTATCCAATAAACGAGACGGTCACTTTCCCTTCATTCAGGTTTTTGGGGACTTTCAGTGAGAACTCTCCGTCACTGTTTGTGATTGAGGCAATATTTGTCCCGTCAATTGACAGGGAGGCAAAGGGAAGCGGCGCTCTCGATTCCTGATCAATGACCGTACCTCTAAACTGGATATAGGTCAGGGTATCGGGCTGGTTGGATTTTGGAACAGCGGGTGAAGCCACGATTGCACTATAAAACCCTGTCAGGATTAAAAGTATAGTTGACATTGTGATCACTCTGGCTGTGAAATGAGAAGTATGTGTTTTCATGGCTTCAAGATTTAAGATTGAAATTATACCCAAGAGACAGTCATGGCGAAATAAACCCTTAATCGGGAACTTTTTTTTAATGATAATTCGTTACTATTTTGGTTATTGCTAATTTCACATTTTAAATTCTTTTCAATGAAGCCATTCAGGGTTTTGATTTTGGGATTGTTTCTATCCCAGGCTGCCTTTGGTCAGTCGGATTTGATGCTCAGGGGGAAGGCGCTGAGTAATGCGGGATGTTCGGTATATGCCATGGATGCTGAAAGCGGAGTAGTTTTGTATGAAACCCCGCAAGTCAGTCTGGTACCTGCTTCGGTAATGAAATTGATGACCACAGCTGCAGCCCTCGAGATTCTGGGCCCTGGATTTCAATTTCATACCCAAATAGGATACTCGGGGAAAATTAATCCGAAAAGCGGTACGCTCGACGGAGATCTGATCCTTAAAGGTGGCTGTGATCCGGCATTCTATTCCGAATATTTTCCCGAACATTACCAGGGGACCTTTGATTCCTGGGCAGAAGCGATTTCAAAGAAAGGAATTCATAATATTCATGGAGGTTTGGTCCTCGATTTATCTCAATTGACAGGGGCACCGGTTCCGGGAGGTTGGGTATGGGAAGATATTGGAAACTATTATGGAGCTGGAGTTTCAGCCCTTTCCTATTTGGACAATAATTACAGAATTCATTTTTCATCTGAAAGAGAAGCGGGTAAGACTGTGAAGATCAGATGTATGGAGCCGGAATTCGGAGTTGATTTGACCAATAGGGTTTTGTCGTCAACGGACAAACATGATCTTTCTGTAGTTTATGGGGCCCCGGGTTCTTTTTCCCAAATCGTTGAAGGGACTATTCCGGTGGGGAATCCCGATTTTGTAGTTAAGGCTGCATTACCAGATCCTCCTCGAATTGCAGCGGATCAATTTGTTGCCCTGCTAAAAAAATACGGAATTACGATTTCAGGGAATATTTGGAACTCCAATACTTCTGGTGCCCCATATTTTAAACTGATTGCTGAAAAAAGCTCACCACAACTGAGCGAGCTGATTGTTCCGCTGAATCATGAAAGCATTAATCTGTTTGCGGAACATTTATTACGCGAAATTGGTCGTGCAAGAAATGGATCTACAGATTTACAAGAGAGTACGAAGGCATTAAAGGAGTTCTGGGCTGAAAAAAAGATCTTTACGGGAGGTTTTTACCCGACTGATGGAAGCGGACTTTCCCGTTCCAATGGAGTTTGCACCCGGACTTTGGCCGAAGTTCTCCGTTACATATATCTTGGCCCCAATCGGGATGTTTTTTTTAATTCTCTTCCGGTGGCGGGGCAAAGCGGTACTTTACAATCCGCATTTAAAGGTTCCCGTCTCGAGAATAATCTGCAGGCTAAGACCGGCTCAATGACCCGTGTCCGAAGTCTGGCCGGTATCTTCACTAATCAATCGGGGAAGAAGGTGATCTTTGCCGTGATTCTGAATAATTTTGAGGGCGCTCAGGTTGTTGCCGGCGAAGTCATTGGAAATATTCTGAAGGAATTGTATGCCTTACAGCTGCCGGAGACGAACAAATCGCATTAATCAGCTAAAATAGTGACTCTTATAAGAAAAGACCCCTTTGAAGAGGCCTTTTCACAAATCAAAAAAATACGGAATTGAAGGTGAAACTGATTCAAATTTTAATTTAAAGTTGCATAATAGACATTTCCCGATGGAACTATCCTTGTGCTGCTGAAGACCGTGTAAGGAATATAAAAGAATCCATGATTTCCCCAGGAGCTTCCCCATGAATTCTGACAAAGAAATGCCTGCATTTTGTCATTATAACCAACAATTGGAACGGCGTGACCCCCAAGCATTTTAGCTCCTGAAACAAGAGCACCGGTATTGGTTAATGGATTATACACGTACTTTGTGGTATTTAAACCTTCAAAAAGGGTGTAGGCTGAAGTGTCATAAACATTAAATCCCATCATTACAGGTATCTTGTTGGATATCATTGTCTTGACTGTGGTAAGGTCGCTGCTGGAAATCATTCCGTAACTGGTTGGCTGCTGTCCGATCCGGTATAGAAGCCCTTCTGTGAGCGCGGCTGAATTCGGGGCTGTTTTATACGCTGTAGATCTGTCACTCGTTGGATAGCTATACGAATTCTCTAGGCAATCCCCATATTTTTGCAAGGCCTGTGGGATGTTAACCATGTAAGCGCCATTATCGGCGGTTATTTTTTCTTTTAAAATAAGGACCCGCTCGCAGTAATAAACAAATGCAGGGCTCAGAATATTACTCCATGGTCCGGTGCCGCCTTTTTTGTAGTACTGCAGGATTTCATCCGTCTCTGCTCCGCAGAAGGCTGTGCATGAGCCGATTTGTCCCTGGTCCCGGATTGGCGGAGTTGCAAGGGAGTCTGCGAGGAGTAATGCTTTTTCAATCAATTTTAACGGAAATGTCTCCTTTGAAAAGAGAGGCACATTTGAATATTGATCAGGTGTCATTGGTATCAGACCATAGACATGTGATCCGGCGGAGGTTATTGTACCCGACTGAAGATTCCCGGAACCGCTAAGATCGGTCGTCTTCGAACACCCGTACATTATAACGGATAAGAAGGTGATTGCAATTAAAAAACGATAAGTCAGAGTTTTCATACTTTTTTCTTTAGAGGTTAAAAAAAGATAGACTTTGTAAAATATTAACACGTTGATTATTAGCAATTAGGTAAATATCATTACCTGTTTAGAACGGATAATCCTGATTTAAGATGTCTGAATTATTTAGCATGTTCAGGCAGTAATCAGACCAAGAGTATAAACAAAGATATATTAACTACAGCGGATTTGTTCTCCGGATGTAAAAATAAATTTACGATTGACATAATATTATTTTACACTGACTTGCTAAAAATGGCTATTTACCCAACTCAATGATCCTGGGTGAATATTTTGGAAGATGGAATAATTTAGAAGGAGGATAGCATGATATACAATAAATACATATTTATAGGTCTTTTGCAAATGATTGTTTCAGAAGATTCTATATGTATTAAATCTTGTTTCCGGCCAAATGGAAACCGGGATCGGCCAGGTGAGTAGCGATGAAGGAATATCCATGCAAGGTTGTGATATTCCGGTTAAGGCTAAGATCAAGTATAACTGTGAGAGGAAAGCATTCGTTTTATCAGATTTTTCCTTCCTGAGGGAGATTCCCTCAGGAAGGGTTTGAACTGCAAAGCTTAGTTGTAAAACTTACTTCTTAGGCTGAAAATCGGGATGTCCGCATTGCCACAGCACAAAAGCAAACTGATCGGCAAAATTGGCAAAGGTTACATTCTTATCTTCGGTGAAATGGCCATTGTCATAGTTTACCTTCATAAGTACCGGTTTTCCGGATGATGAGGCATTTTGCAGTGCGGCTGCAAATTTCCCTGGTTCCCAGGCAACCACGCGAGGATCATTCCATCCGCCAACACAGATCACTGCTGGATATTTCACCCCTTTTACCACATGCTGGACGCCATCCATTTCGTATAATGCCTTGCATTCGGTACTGTCTTTTACTGTACCAAATTCAGGTATATTCACCGGTCCGTTTGCTCCAAATTCCAATCTCATAGCATTTGCGCACCCCACATTACAAATTGCCGCTGCGAATAAGTCCGGGCGCTCAGTTATGGATCTGGATATCAGTATTCCCCCGGCACTGGTTCCCGTGCCCGCGAGTTTTTGAGGTGATGTATAACCTTTTTCAATCAGGTATTCTGCGCAGCTGATAAAATCTTTCCAGGTGTTGGGCTTGGTCGTTTTGTATCCGGCTTTATACCAGTCTTCCCCCTTTTCACTGCCTCCGCGAATATGTGGTATGGCAATTATTACACCTTTTACCGCAAGTACATTTTCCCTGGCGCTAAAATAGGGGGTTGCACTCATGCCGTAGGCGCCATAACCGTCAAGCAGGCAGACATTCTTCCCATCCATTTGAATCCCTTTCCTGAAAATAATCGAAAGAGGAATCATTGCCCCATCATGCCCCTTTACTTCAACTTCCTGTACTGTCAGATCTTTGTAGGCAGCCGGATAAACCGCCGGTTTATTAAAGCTGCTGGGTGTAAGAGCATCGGTGGCAGCATCATAATTGAATTCAGTATATGGTCTGTTCCAGGAGGTAATTCCAAGGTTGCAATTATTTGTTTTGGTATTTATACAGTACAGCCCGATGGTGCCTGAATAGGGAAGCTTCACACTCGTAGTAACTTTTGTTTTGAGGTTATATTTTGACAAATGGTTGTTAATGCCATCGCTATGAACAATTAACAGATAATCTTTGGAATTGATAAAATATTCCAGGGTCTGATCGGGTTTCTCTGCGGCAACGGTTATCGCTTTTGACCAGTCGGGATGGTGGAGGCTGGTAGTGATGAGCTTATAGTTTTTAGCGTTTTTATGGGTTATTGCATAAACATCATCCCCTATTGCATTGAATCCGCGTACCAGCATATCAGAAGCTGTGCATAACGGCTTCCATTGAATTTTTTTGGAGCCCAGTTGTTCAATCGGGGCATAATATTGGACCAATTCCGGCTGAACACTTCCAACACCGGAGAAAAGGTAATTCTTAGAGTCTTCACTTAAGAATACATAAGGATACAATCCTGGGGCAATAGTTAATTCCGGATAACTTTCATTGCTGAAAAAATCGGTATCATTGCCTGAAGCACTTCCCAAATAATGAAGTTTTGTTTTAGAATTCAGTCTTGACTCAGGATCTTTGTTGTCTGCAGATTTTATCCACATATAAAAGAATCCCTTGTTGTCAAATGTCCAATTCATAATCCCCGCTGTTGGATAGATTGAATCATTCAGGAATTTCATGGTTGCTATATCCATAACCTTTATGGTTGAGACCTCTGCCCCCTGTTCTGAGTATCCGATCGCAATTTTCTTCCCATCGTAGCTGGGAATTGCCGATTCAAGGGTCAAGGTTTTTCCCTTTATGTAGGTTTTGGGGTCAAACAGGAGCAATTCTTTGCCGCTTATCCCCTGTCTGAAATATAGCTTTCCGACATTTTCCCCGGGCATGGTTTTACGATAGAAGATCCGGCCGTTTTCATAAACTATGGATCCTATTCTCGGTGGCTGAAGTTTGTCAAGCTTTTTCCATTCAGCAATCAGCTCGTTTCTTCCATTTAATTTGTCGAGAATATAATTGGTATACGCTGACTGCTGCTTAAACCAGGTTTCCACTTCCGGTTTTTCAATCGATTCAAGCCATCGGTAGGGGTCTTTGTAAGTAACCCCAAAATAGGTGTCGCTGGCATCTGTGGTTTTTGTAACAGGTAAGGTTGGCTGCCCCGAGGATGACAAATAAAGAGTTAGAATAATTCCTAAAATAATAGTTTTCTTCATGGTTCATTAAGATTAAATTTAATTCAAATGAATAATTGATTGGATTTCTGCTGCAAAGTCTGCATTGGAAGTGACCCAATCCCGGAATCCGGGACTTTAATGGCCAGTACCAATTCATCTCACCTGCTGCCGAATCCCTTAATTGGTTATTTGTTAAGATTTTAAACACCTAAGGGAGAATAAATGTTCTGATTTTTAATAATTCCTGGGGCAATTAGCTAAAAAATATTTTTTCAAGACTTTTCGGGGTTTTGATTATTTATTGTCGCTTAAAGCTGTGGATTCAGAACCATTTTCAATTTTTTCGGACAGTTGGCAAAAACATCCTTTATCCGGATCATTTAGGTTAAACATTAGTAAATCGTCAAAATAAATTGCGAATTGCATTAAAAAATCTAAAAATGCTTACGATTTTATTTTGATTTAATAATTTTATTAGTAGTTTTGCCCCGAAGTTTATTTCAATATACTCCTTGGACTGTTTCACAGAGAACAAAAATAAAGGATCAACTGTTAATTTGTTAATTTTGCATATTATTCGAAATGAAAAATATTACTACTCATAGTCTCCTACTCGTGGTCATTCTAATTCTCGTCGATGTCGGCTGGGGAAGGTAAACTATGTATGATATATCATATTAAAGCCTTTCCCCGAAATGAGAAAGGCTTTTTTTTAGATGAAAAATCGGGAATTAATGCCAATCGGCCCGAATCGGTTGGTGATTCATTAAATCTTTAGCACTAAATTATTCAGGGATGAAAATTGAACTGAGAAGCGGAACAACAACAAGCGGAAGACGGATGGCCGGAGCCAGAAGTTTATGGAGAGCCAACGGGATGAAGGAGGAGCAATTTGGCAAACCCCTGATTGCCGTTGTAAATTCATTTACCCAGTTTGTTCCCGGCCATGCGCACCTTCACGAAATCGGGCAGATGGTCAAGAAACTGATTGAAGATGAGGGTTGTTTCGCTGCCGAATTCAACACCATCGCCATCGATGACGGTATCGCCATGGGGCACGACGGAATGTTGTATTCCCTTCCTTCGAGGGATCTGATTGCCGACAGCGTTGAATACATGATTAACGGGCACAAGGCCGATGCGATGATCTGCATCTCCAATTGCGACAAAATCACCCCGGGGATGCTGATGGCTGCAATGCGGCTCAATATCCCATGCATCTTCGTCTCCGGCGGACCCATGGAAGCGGGTGTAGTTGCCGGCAAGAAATATGACCTTGTTGACGCCATGGTTATGGCTGCTGATCCTTCAGTTGACGAGAGTCTGCTCTCAAGGGTAGAGCAGGAGGCCTGTCCGACCTGCGGTTCGTGTTCCGGAATGTTTACCGCTAATTCAATGAATTGTCTGACCGAGGCATTGGGACTCTCACTTCCCGGTAACGGCACAGTGGTTGCCACCCATTTAAACCGGAAAAAACTGTTTGAGAAGGCTGCCAAAAGATTGGTGGAGATCACCTGGGATTACTATAAAAATGGAAATGCAATGGTATTGCCCAGAGCAATTGCTTCAAGGGCTGCCTTTATGAATGCAATGACACTCGATATAGCGATGGGTGGTTCGACCAACACGGTTCTTCATTTACTTGCTGTGGCTCATGAGGCAGGTGTTGATTTTACGATGCAGGATATCGACGCACTTTCGCGCAAGGTCCCCTGTATTTGCAAGGTCTCCCCAAGTTCGCACTATCATATCCAGGACGTAAATCGTGCCGGTGGAATCATGGGTATTCTGGGTGAGCTAGAACGCGGAGGATTGTTAAATACTTCTGTTTCAAGGGTTACAGAAGCCACGCTGGACCAGGCGATCAATACCTGGGATATACTTCGACCCACATCGGATGGTGAAGCCCGCAGACTATATGCCTCTGCTCCAGGAAATTCAGGCAGGAACCTCAAACTGGGTTCTCAGGATACCACTTATCCTGAACTGGATGTTGACCGACAGGGGGGGTGCATACGTGATATTGACCATGCCTATACCAAAGAGGGGGGTCTGGCAATTCTTTATGGAAATATCGCCCGTCAGGGATGTATTGTGAAAACCGCCGGAGTCGACCCCTCAGTTTTTAAATTTAGCGGGATCGCAAGGGTCTATGAATCGCAGGATGATGCCTGCGAAGGAATTTTGAAGCGTGAGGTGAAAGCTGGTGAAGTGGTGATCATCCGGTACGAAGGACCCAAGGGAGGACCTGGAATGCAGGAGATGCTCTATCCGACTTCCTATCTGAAAGCTTCCAAACTCGATAAAGTTTGCGCTCTCCTCACCGATGGCCGTTTTTCAGGCGGAACCTCCGGACTGTCTATCGGACATGTTTCGCCGGAAGCTGCTGCCGGGGGGGAAATTGCCCTGGTTGAAAACGGAGACCCGATCGAAATAGATATTCCACTCCGAAGGATCGAACTGATGATTTCGGATCAGGAACTGGAAACCAGGAAGAGGGCTCAGGAAGCCCGTGGAAAGATGGCCTATCAGCCTGCAAACAGAAACAGAGTAATCAGCAAGGCCCTAAAAGCGTATGCAAGCTTAGTAGCTTCTGCAGATAAAGGGGCAGTAAGAATTATTGACTAATTAAATTTATTTGACTTATGACATCTTTAACAAACGACCAAGTACTAGATCAGGAGTCGATTGAAATAACGGGTTCTGAAGCTGTTATCCGATCTTTGATCGCCGAAGGTGTTGATACCATTTTTGGGTATCCCGGAGGTGCAATAATGCCGGTTTACGATGCCCTTTATGATTACCGGCATATTCTCACACATGTCCTTACCCGCCATGAGCAGGGTGCCGTTCATGCCGCACAGGGCTATGCCCGGGTTTCGGGTAAAGTTGGTGTTTGCGTGGCCACATCCGGACCCGGTGCGACCAATCTGATTACCGGAATTGCTGACGCTCTTATCGATTCCACCCCTTTGGTTTGTATCACGGGACAGGTGGTTTCGGGTTTGCTGGGAACCGATGCCTTCCAGGAGTCTGACGTTATCGGGATTACCATGCCCGTAACCAAATGGAATTACCAGATTACCTGTGCCGAGGAGATTCCGGAGGCGATCGCAAGGGCATTTTATATCGCATTGAGCGGTCGTCCGGGCCCCGTTGTTCTGGATATCACCAAGGATGCCCAATTTGCAAAATTAAAATACTCTTATGCTAAATGCAATAAGATCCGCTCGTACGTTCCTGAACATCCGGCTGACAAACTGCTGTTAAAGAAAGCATCCGATTTAATTAATGGGGCAAAGAAACCATTCCTTCTTTACGGTCAGGGGGTAATCCTGTCAGCAGGTGAAAAAGAACTGATCAGTTTCCTTGAGAAAACGGGAATTCCTGCCGCCGGCACTTTGCTTGGTCTGGGTGCTATTCCTACTGACCATCCACTGAATATGGGAATGTTGGGAATGCATGGAAATTACGGACCAAATATCAAGACAAACGAGTGTGATGTACTGATCGCGGTAGGAATGCGTTTTGACGACCGCGTTACCGGTAGTACCAAAACCTATGCGCGGCAGGCAAAAATCATCCATATTGAAATTGATCCCGCAGAAATCGATAAAAATATCCAAACCGATGTGGCCCTGATCGGGGATGCCAAACATACCCTAAGATTGCTCTCCACGCTCGTCAATGAAAATAAGCATCCCGAGTGGCTTGCAGAGTTTAAGGCTGCTGAGGTTATTGAAGTACAGAAGGTCATAAATGATGATCTTTCTCCGAAGAAACCGGGTCTGACAATGGCTGAAGTTGTTCGGATGGTATCGGATCTTACAGATAATAAGGCCGTTGTGATTACCGATGTAGGCCAGAATCAAATGGCAGCTGCCCGCTACTCGAAATTTAAGTCATCGCGCAGCTGGGTCACCTCAGGCGGATTGGGTACTATGGGTTTCGGCCTGCCTGCCGCAATGGGCGCTAAATTTGGAGCTCCTGACCGTCAGGTTGTAGTTTTTACCGGCGACGGTGGTATGCAGATGACCATACAGGAGCTGGGAACAATAGCCCAGGAGAAACTGGCTGTAAAGATTGTCGTGTTGAATAACCATTTCCTGGGGATGGTACGGCAATGGCAGGAACTCTTCTTCGAAAAACGGTATTCCTTTACCGAGATCCTGAGCCCCGATTTTGTTAAGGTTGCAGATGCCTACGGTATTCCGGGAAACGTTGTTCACCATCGGAATGAACTGGCCGTGGAGATGAAAAAAATGCTTGACTATGATGGCCCTTACCTTTTGGAGGTGATGATTGAGAAAGAGGACAATATCTTTCCTATGGTTCCGGCAGGAAAATCAGTTTCTGAAATCATACTCAGTTCGGATGAACTAAAGTAAGTTTTCTAATCAGGAGAAATTAAAAAATTCAACAACATGAAACAGGAATATATCATCACAGCCTACAGCGAAAACCATATCGGTTTGCTGAACCGGATCACCATTATTTTCACCAGACGGAAGGTAAATATCGAAAGTCTGACCGTTTCTGAGTCCGCCCTCAAAGGAATCAGTAAATTTACCATTGTTGTCAATGAAGAGAAGGAAAAAGTAATTAACATTGTCAAGCAGATCGACAAGCAGATTGAGGTGCTTAAAGCCTTTTATTATACCAACGAGGAGATGATTTTTCAGGAGATTGCCTTGTACAAGGTTCCAACCTTAGCCCTGATGGAGAGTGACCAGATCGAAAAACTGATCAGGCAGCATAATGCAAGGATACTGGAGATTACCCATGAATATACGGTAATCGAGAAGACCGGTCATAAGGAGGAGACACAGGAACTGTTTGAAGGACTGGCTCCGTTTGGTGTTTTGCAGTTTATTCGTTCGGGAAGGGTGGCAATAACCCGTTCTCCAATCGAGAAGTTGTCAGAGTTTCTTAAAGAGCGCGATGCCCTTTTCGAAAAACTGGAATTAAAAAAAGCATTAAAATCATTATAAACATTGAATCAAAAGGATTTGTAAATTAAATGAAAAATTAAAATGGCAAGAATCAATTTTGGCGGAACAGATGAAAACGTTGTTACACGTGAAGAATTTCCATTAGCGAAGGCACAGGACGTGCTCAAAAACGAAACGATTGCAATTATCGGGTACGGAGTTCAGGGGCCGGGTCAATCATTGAATTTAAAGGATAACGGATTCAATGTCATTATCGGTCAGCGTAAGGGTTCCAAAACATGGGCCAAAGCTGTTGCTGATGGGTGGATCCCGGGAGAGACACTCTTCGAAATCGAAGAGGCGTGTCAGCGTGGAACGATCATTCAGTACCTTCTTTCAGATGCAGGGCAGATCACCCTTTGGCCTACCATCAAAAAACATTTAACTACAGGAAAAGCCCTATATTTTTCACACGGATTTGGAATAACCTACAAGGAAAGAACAGGAATCATTCCACCTGCAGATGTTGATGTCATCCTGGTGGCGCCAAAAGGTTCTGGCACAAGCCTGCGCAGAATGTTTCTTCAGGGACGTGGCCTGAATTCGAGCTATGCGATCTTTCAGGATGCAACCGGACACGCATTCGACCGGGTTGTGGCGTTGGGAATTGGCGTTGGATCGGGTTATCTGTTCGAGACTGACTTCAAACGTGAGGTATTCTCTGACCTGACCGGCGAACGTGGTACCCTGATGGGTGCAATCCAGGGCATTTTTGCTGCACAGTACGAAGTATTAAGGAGCAACGGGCATTCACCATCCGAAGCATTCAATGAAACGGTTGAAGAGCTGACCCAGAGTTTGATGCCGTTAGTGGCTGAAAACGGTATGGACTGGATGTATGCGAACTGCTCCACAACTGCACAGCGTGGAGCGCTTGACTGGTGGAAAAAATTCCGCGATGCCAGCAAACCGGTGTTTGAGGAGCTGTACAAAGAGGTTGCTGCTGGAAATGAAGCACAACGTTCAATTGATTCAAACAGTAAAGAGGATTATCGCGAGAAACTTGAGGTTGAACTTACCGAACTGCGTGAATCAGAAATGTGGCGTGCAGGTGCAACGGTGCGTAAATTGCGTCCCGAGAATAATTAAAAAAACTTAGAATTATGGATAATCGCGTGTATATTTTCGATACAACGTTGCGGGACGGAGAACAGGTTCCCGGATGCCAGTTGAATACTATCGAAAAGGTCGAAGTTGCAAAAGTTTTAGAGCAGTTGGGTGTTGATGTTATTGAAGCCGGGTTTCCCATCTCAAGTCCCGGTGACTTTAAGTCAGTGGTTGAAATCTCCAAGGCAGTAACCTGGCCGGTCATTTGCGCGCTTACCCGTGCAGTTGAAAAAGATATAGATGTGGCTGCCGAATCGCTGAAATATGCGAAACGCGGTCGCATCCATACCGGAATCGGTACTTCTCCCTATCATATTCAATATAAACTCAACTCCAACCCCGATGAGATTCTTGCCAGGGCTGTAGCAGCGGTGAAGTATGCCCGGAAATATGTTGAAGATGTTGAATTTTATGCCGAAGATGCCGGCCGTTCCGACAATGTCTACCTGGCAAGGGTGATCGAAGCGGTCATCAAGGCCGGAGCAACTGTTGTAAACATCCCGGATACCACAGGTTATTGTCTGCCAAGTGATTATGGTGCAAAAATCAGGTTTCTGATGGAAAATGTCCCCAATATTCACAAGGCGATCATTTCAACCCATTGTCATAACGATTTGGGGATGGCTACAGCCAACTCAATTGCAGGGGTGATGAATGGGGCACGTCAGATCGAGGTGACCATAAACGGAATCGGCGAACGTGCAGGAAACACGGCTCTCGAGGAGGTGGTCATGATCATGCGTTCACACAAGGAACTTGACTTGCATACAAATATCAATGCGAAAAATATTTATAAGACCAGCCGTTTGGTTTCGAGTCTGATGAATATGCCGGTTCAGGCAAATAAAGCAATTGTTGGTCGTAATGCGTTCTCTCACTCAAGCGGAATCCACCAGGACGGCGTATTGAAGAACCGTGAGAATTACGAAATCATCGATCCGGTTGAAGTTGGAATCAGCGAATCTTCAATCGTTTTAACCGCCAGAAGTGGTCGCGCGGCACTCAAACACCGTTTGGATTTACTGGGGATTACCCTTGAAAAGGATAAGCTGGATGAAGTTTATGAGGAATTCCTCCTCTTAGCAGATAAAAAGAAAGATATCAAGGAAGACGACCTTTTAGTATTGGTCGGAGAACGTGGCGGTTTAGGCGAACGTCGCATCAAACTTGACTTTCTCCAGGTCGTTACCGGAAAGAACCTTGTTCCGATGGCAACAGTCAGACTCGATATTGCAGGGGAGAAATTTTCAGCTACCGAATCGGGGAATGGCCCGGTAGATGCTGCCATTAAAGCCGTTAAAAACATCATTCACCGTAAGGTAACCCTTCAGGAATTCCTGATTCAGGCGATCAATAAGGGGAGCGATGATATCGGCAAAGTTCATATGCAGGTGGAATACGACGAAAGTATTTATAATGGTTTTGGTGCAAACACCGACATCATTACCGCTTCAGTTGAGGCATTTATTGATGCAATTAATAAAATCGGCAATGCGGAAAAGGCTGCCGCTAAATGAACAATAGCCATTTTATAATTGTAATATTCAGTAATCTTAATAATTATCATTTTGGAACCAAAAACACTTTTTGATAAAATCTGGGACGCCCATGTTGTTAAACAGGTGCAGGACGGACCCGATGTATTGTATATTGACCGGCATTTTATTCATGAAGTTACAAGTCCTGTCGCTTTCCTGGGATTGAAAAACCGGGGAATGAAAGTTCTACGCCCTCAAAATACAATTGCCACGCCAGACCACAATGTGCCAACCATGGAGCAGCATCTTCCGATCAAAGAAGAACTTTCGCGTCTTCAGGTTGAGGCGCTCAAACAAAACTGTGCTGAAAACGGGATCGAATTGTACGGATTGGATCATAAATATCATGGTATCGTCCATATCATTGGTCCTGAATTGGGGGTTACCCAGCCCGGAATGACCATTGTTTGCGGCGACAGCCATACCTCTACCCATGGGGCTTTCGGCTCTATTGCTTTCGGAATCGGAACCAGCGAGGTGGAGATGGTTTTTGCCAGTCAGTGTATCCTTCAGCCGAAACCCAAAAAGATGCGGATCTCTGTCGAGGGTGAATTGGGGAAGGATGTAACTGCAAAAGATATTGCACTTTACGTGATTGCTCAGATATCAGCTTCGGGGGGTACCGGCCATTTCGTTGAGTTTGCCGGCTCAGCAATCCGCAGCCTTTCAATGGAAGGACGTATGACACTTTGTAATATGAGCATCGAATGTGGCGCACGTGGCGGTATGATTGCCCCGGATGAGACTACATTCGCATATGTTAACGGCAGGGAATTTGCCCCAAAAGGTGATGCGTGGGATCAGAAACTGGCGCAATGGAAGCTGCTTAAGTCAGATGACAAGGCTGTTTTTGATGCTGAATTCAAATTTGATGCTGCTGACATTGAGCCGATGATCACTTATGGTACAAATCCCGGAATGGGAATTGGGGTTAGTGGATCGATACCAACAGGTGAAAACCTCACCGGATCTGACCTGGTAACATTCAATAAATCATTGGAATATATGGGATTAAATCCCGGAGATAAAATTAAGGGTAAGAAAGTCGATTATGTTTTTATCGGAAGTTGCACCAACGGACGGATTGAGGATTTCAGACTTTTTGCAAATTTTGTAAAGGGAAAACAAAAAGCAGATTCGGTAACTGCATGGATCGTTCCCGGCTCAAAGAAGGTGGAGCAGCAAATCAGGGAAGAAGGAATTGTTGAGATTCTGGAAGCTGCAGGTTTTGCCTTGCGTCAGCCTGGATGCTCTGCCTGCCTGGCAATGAATGAGGACAAAATTCCTGAAGGCAAATATGCGGTTTCTACCTCGAACAGAAACTTTGAAGGACGTCAGGGTCCGGGAGCCCGCACAATGCTTGCAAGTCCCCTTATGGTGGCAGCGGCGGCAGTATCCGGAGTGGTCTCCGATCCAAGAGAGTTTTGATTAATAACGATTTTCAAATTTAGAAGTAATGTCTATAGAAAAATTCCAGAAACTGGTCAGCACCGTTGTTCCGCTTCCCATCGAGAATGTGGACACCGACCAGATCATCCCCGCACGGTTTCTGAAAGCTGTGGAGCGGAAAGGATTTGGAGATAACCTTTTCAGGGATTGGCGATATAAAAAGGATGGTTCGCCAAATCCCGATTTTGTAATGAATAATTCCCGTTTTTCGGGGCAAATTTTAGTCGGCGGAAAGAATTTTGGGAGTGGCTCAAGCCGTGAGCATGCTGCCTGGGCGATCTATGATGCCGGTTTCAGGGTCGTGGTCTCCAGCTTCTTCGCCGATATATTCAAAAGTAATGTTTTGAATTGCGGATTATTGCCGGTTCAGGTCTCTGATGAATTCCTTACGGGAATTTTCGAAACCGTTGAGGCTGATCCTGAAGCAAAGTTTGAAGTGGATCTCCAGTCTCAAACGATCAGTAATCTGAAAACCGGGGTTAGTGTTAAGTTTGACATTAATGCCTATAAAAAAGAGTGCCTGCTTAACGGCTATGATGACATCGATTTTCTGATCAGTCTGAAAAACGAGATCATCGCATTTGAACAAGCATAATCACTGACAGGTTCGCCTTGGAAACTAACAAAGAGCATATGATTTATATAATGGATACCACCCTGAGAGATGGTGAGCAAACCTCAGGAGTCTCCTTTTCCGAGCTGGAAAAGCTAAATATCGCCAAAATCCTACTCGAGGAAATTCGGATTGATTATATTGAAGTGGCCTCTGCACGGGTTTCGGAAGGTGAGTTGCGGGGTGCAAAAAAAGTGCTTGATTGGGCCAAAGAGGCCGGTTTTCTTGAAAAGGTCGAAATACTGGGATTCGTCGATGGAATGAAATCCCTCGATTGGATCACCAGCGCAGGTGGTAAAGTGATGAACCTCCTTGCCAAAGGGTCGTTGCGTCATGTAACCCAGCAGCTGAAAAAAACACCTGAGGAGCACCTGGCAAGCATAAAAACCTCACTTAATTCCGCTGCAAGTTTGGGAATTAGCGTGAATATCTATCTTGAGGACTGGTCGAACGGGATGCGCAATTCACCCGACTATGTCGATTTTATGCTTGAGGGACTTCGTAACGAAAAGATTGGGCGCATTATGTTGCCCGATACACTGGGAATTCTTAATCCTCTCGAGACTTTCGAATTCTGTTCTTCGATGATTCGCAAATTTCCCGATCTCCGGTTTGATTTTCATGCCCATAATGATTATGACCTTGCGGTAGCTAATGTGGATGCAGCTATCCGTGCCGGAATAAAGACGGTTCATACAACCGTTAACGGGTTGGGTGAGCGTGCCGGTAATGCCCCGCTTTCGAGTGTGATCGCATTGCTTAACGACCAGCTCAGGCTGCCGAACTCCATCAATGAGCGGAAATTAAGCCTCATAAGCAGGATTGTTGAGAACTTCTCGGGAATCCGGATCTCCGGAAATAAACCAATCATCGGCGAAAATGTCTTTACCCAATGCAGCGGAATCCACGCTGACGGCGATAATAAAGATAATCTCTATTATAACGATTTGCTTCCCGAGCGTTTTGGAAGAATCCGCAAATATGCCCTCGGGAAAACTTCAGGTAAGGCAAACATTGCCAAGAATCTGGAGGATATGGGAATACGCCTTGATCCGGAAGATCTGGTAAGGGTGACCAATAAAGTGATCGAGCTGGCCGATATGAAAGAGTCCGTAACATCGGATGACCTTCCGTATATCCTTTCCGATGTTTTGAAGAATGAGGCTGTAAACGAGAAGATCAGGCTGCGGAATTATGCGATTGTTCACTCACTCGGACTACGGCCGATGGCCACGGTGGCCATTGAGGTGGATGGCCTGTTTTTTGAAGAGGCTGCCTCGGGAGATGGTCAGTATGATGCCTTTATGAATGCCTTAAGACAGATCTATCATAAACAAAACAAGCAGTTTCCGACTCTTGTCGATTATGTGGTGACAATTCCGCCGGGCGGTAAAACAGATGCCCTGGTTGAAACTTTAATCACCTGGGATATGGGTCGCGAATTTAAGACACGCGGCCTCGATCCCGACCAGACAGCCGCCGCTATCAAGGCAACGATGAAAATGTTGAATATTATCGAAAACGATACCCAGCTATTTTAGCAGCTGGCAGCTTGCAACTAACTTCCGGCAATTACTTTTAAAGTGAGTAACTATCGGATTCATGATTGTTACATCAGAGAGGTTTGTTCCAGGATTGAGTTGAAACTGCCAGAAGCCAGCTGCCAGCCGCAAGCACCCTTTTATTCAAAAACGTCAATTATTGCTTATACAATTTTTATAATTTCAATCAACGAATGAAGCTTAACATCGCAGTATTACCCGGAGATGGAATCGGGCCAGAAATCATGGAACAGGCGCTCCGCGTCACCAATGTAATTTGTCAGAAATTTGGCCACGAGCTGGTCACCAAAACCGCACTGGTGGGCGCTGTTGCGATCGATCAGACCGGCAATCCATATCCGGATGAAACGCACAACCTTTGCATGAACTCTGATGCAGTCCTTTTCGGGGCAATTGGTCATCCAAGGTTTGATAATGATCCTTCGGCAAAAGTTCGTCCGGAACAGGGCTTACTGTCGATGCGCAAAAAGCTTGGGTTGTATGCCAATATCCGTCCGGTAATTATCTTTGAATCACTGCTGGATAAATCTCCGTTAAAGCTTGAACGGATTCAGGGCGTTGATTTTGTGGCTATCCGCGAACTGACCGGCGGGATCTATTTTGGTCAGCCACAAGGTCGTTCTGAAGATGGAAATACGGCCTTCGATTCTTGCGTCTATACCCGTATGGAGGTTGAAAGGATCCTGGAACTTGGTTTTCAGTTTGCGATGAAACGTAATAAGAGGCTCACTGTAGTCGATAAGGCTAACGTTCTGGCAACCTCGCGTCTTTGGCGTCAGATTGCCAAAGAGATGGAGCCACAATTTCCTGAAGTGGTTGTTGATTATATGTTCGTAGACAATGCGGCAATGCAGATCATTCAGTGGCCAAAGAAATTTGATGTGATGGTTACCGAGAATATGTTCGGTGATATCCTTACCGATGAGGCAAGCGTGATCTCAGGTTCAATGGGTCTGCTTCCGTCCGCCTCCATCGGCATTCACACCTCTGTTTTTGAGCCGATACACGGTTCCTATCCCCAGGCAGCAGGGTTGAATATCGCCAATCCATGTGCCACCATCCTATCGGCTGCCATGATGTTCGAATATGCCTTCTCACTGATGGAAGAGGGGGCATTGATCAGAAAAGCTGTAGAGGCTTCAATTGTGGCAGGCGCCGTCACAGAAGATTTGTGTGATGACAAATCGAAGGCTATCAGCACTTCTGCAGTTGGTGACTGGATTATTGAATATCTGAGCAAGTAATTGTAAAATAAAGCATTATAAAAACAGTAGCGACATGGCATTGCCTTGTCGCTATTGTTTTTTAATCTGTTTTTCTGACGAATTCTTTGGATACGGTTTGGCGTAAAGGCCCGATTAATATTCATTTTTTCGTATATTTGAATAAAAACTGCAGATGAGTGGAATTTCTTCCACAGATCAGGCGTTTATCAACAGACTCACAGAGATTATCCTTGCAAATCTCGAAAATGAGCATTTTGACGTTGAAGAACTGGCCAGGGGCGCACGGATAACCCGTTCAGCGCTCTATCACAGACTATTGTCTATTACCGGAAAATCAACCACTCAGTTTATTCGTGAAATCCGATTGAATCAGGCAATGCAATTACTTAAACAGGAAACTGTCAACGTCTCTGAAGTGGCTTACAAAGTTGGATTTAGCAGCCCTGCTTATTTTAATACCAGCTTTCATGGTTATTTTGGCTTTCCACCGGGTGACGTTTTAAAAAAGGCGAGACAGGAATACGGTGCGAATGATTCTTCGTTAATTGATTCTTCTGAAGAGAACCAAAGGGAACCGATGGCGGAAAGTACCAAAAAGTATGGAAGGAATATGTCAGTGAACAAGGTGTTTATTTATGGCAGTTTCATCCTCTTGATTCTGATGGGGCTGGCCTGGTTGTTGAATTTCGGGGGTTTTATAAATTCGAATACTTTACTGCTCCACCGGATAAAAGACTCGGATAAATCAATTGCGGTACTCCCGTTTATAAGTCTCAGCAGTGATGTGGAAAATAAATATTTTGCAGAGGGAGTAACCCGGAATATTTTGTATAATTTTATTCAAATCAGTGGAATACAAGTAATTAACAGCCCTGTAGAAGGATTCAAAGATGAAAGGATCGATCTCAAAAAGATTGCGGTCAAATTAAATGTCCGGTTTTTTCTTTCCGGAAGTGTACAAAAATCGGGCGAACAGGTTTTGGTAATGGCACAACTTACCGATATTGCAAAAAATCAAATCGTCTGGTCTGAAAAATACCCCAGAAAACTCTCCGACATTTTTCAAATACAAAGCGATATAGCCAGCCAGGTGGCAACAAATCTGCAATCTGTTATTTCTAAAAAAGAGAAGGAACAAATAGAAAAGATAGCTACCAAAAATATGGAAGCCCATGACTGGTATTTGATGGGGTGTTATTTGCTGGAAAGGAGAAGTTATCGAGATGAACGAATAAATAGATATATTACCCCATTTAAAAATGCCATTGCTGCTGATCCGCAATACGCCGAAGCCTATGTCGGCCTGGCGGATGTATATTTAACCATTACCAGAACTCAATATTACCCTAACCCGGAAGGCTATCTACTGGCAAAAGAAAATGTTTTAAAGGCGATCGAGCTGGATAACAGTATCGCTGAAGCTCATGCAATACTTGGCGAAATTTTATACTTGCATGAATGGAAATGGGAAGAGGCCCGAAAAAAACTGGAACATGCCATCGATTTGAATCCGAATTCGGCCAAGGCTCACAGATGTTATGGCGATTTGATGAAGACGCTACGCCACAAGGACATAGCTCGTTTCCACTGCTTTAAAGCCGCAGAACTTAATCCGGTTTCTCAATACCTGATTTTAGGGAAAGCCAAATTTCTGGAAGACGATGGGAAATATAATGAGGCACTGGAAGAATACAAAAAAGTTATTGAGCTGTATCCTGATTACCCTTCGGTTTATTGGTACTTATGGGATTTTTACAGGAAAACGGATCAGGAGCTAAAAGCTGTTGAATCTATTCAAAAAGTTTTTCAATTGACTTCGGATGAAAGACCATTTGCCGATACCATAAAAGTGGTTTACGATAAATATGGAAGGAAAGTATTGGAAAAATGGGTAATTGAATACTCCATAAAATATGACGATAAAGGGAGTTGGCAAGCAGTAGCCGCGTATTATTGCGAAATCGGAGAAAAAGAGAAAGCGTTGGACTGGCTCGAAAAAGCTTACGAATGGAAAGTTCCGAATCTGCCGACCATAAATTCAACATTGGCGTTTGATAATCTGCGTAACGAACCCCGGTTTCAGGCGTTGCTGGGGAAAATGGGATTGACTGCTTATCAGTAAGGCCCGGTTGAAACTGCCTGCCCCGATTCTTCGGGAAGCTTTTCGTTGACTGTCGTGGATAACGATAGTTTTCGCACGTATAAATATTCATTAACTTACAAATATTTAGATTCATGATCAGTGTGGAACCCTCAATGATTTATACATTGCCTTTTGTGGTTTTGAGTTCATAAGGGTTTCATCCGGGCTAATAATTTCGTATATTTGAATAAAAACGCCAAATGAGTGGGATTTCCACCACAAGTCAGGCTTTTATCAACCAGCTTACCGGGATTATCCTTGCTAATCTCGAAAATGAGCATTTTAGCGTTTATGAACTGGCACACGCTGCGGGGATGTCACGCTCTGCAATCTACCACCGGTTATTGGCGATCTCCGGAAAATCAACCACTCAGTTTATTCGCGAAGTACGTTTGCAACGGGCCATGGAGATACTTCAACAGGAAGAAATAACTGCCTCCGAAGTGGCATACAAGGTTGGATTCGGCAGCCCCGCTTATTTTAATACCTCATTCCACGAATATTACGGCTATACACCCGGCGAAGTTTTAAAAAACAGAGATACAGAACCGGAAGACGATGGCCGTTTAGAGGCTTCAGAAGCTGATGCAGCCGAACTGGTACCTGCACCAAAAAGTGCAAAAAAATTAATATGGATTGGTTCGGGCAGGCAGTTCTATATTATGGCCGGGATTGGGTTAATGATCGTCATTGGCCTTGCCCTTCTTTTAAATATCACAGTTCTTAAAATTACGAATTCAGTAACTTATTCCAGGCTAAAAAGTGCGGATAAATCAATTTCAGTGCTTCCGTTTAAAAATTTAAGTAAAGAGGAAGAAAACCAATACTTTGCAGATGGAGTGACAGAGCACATCCTGAACAACCTGGTGAAAATACGTGAACTTAAGGTTGTTTCAGTCGGTACGGCAAAAGAATTCAGTCGCAGTCCTATGGATATTCCCGGGATTGCAAAAAAACTGGGCGTTAATTTTCTTCTGACAGGGAGTGTGCAACGAAACGGCGACAGGGTTCGGGTCATAACCCAGCTGATCGATGCCAAACAAAACCAACACATCTGGTCAGATAAATATGACAGGCAACTTTCTGATATATTTCTTATCCAGAGTGATATTGCCAGACAAGTTGCCGACCAGCTTCAGGCTGTACTTTCCCCGGAGGAAAAACAAAAGATTGAAAAAATTCCGACCAAAAACACCGAAGCGTATAATCTGTATTTAAGGGGGCGTTTTTTCTGGAACAAGCGTACGGAAGAAGGATTAATAAAAAGCATTGAATATTTCAGTAAAGCTGTTGCTGCGGACCCTGATTATGCACTGGCATATGCAGGATTGGCTGATGCATATTATATCCAGACATGGTGGGGATGGATAAGCAGAGATGAAGGTTTTACGCAGACTGAAAAATTTGTGCGACAGGCATTGGCACTCGATCCAAATCTTTCCGAGGCACATGCAACAATGGGAGGTCTTCTGTGCTTTGGCCAATGGGAATGGGAGGAAGCACGTAAAGAATACCTTATGGCCATCGAATTGAATCCCAATTATGCGACAGCTCATCAGTACTATTCATCATTTTTGGATATTTTGGGGCAATTTGAAGAAGCAATTGAAGAAATTAACCTTGCTCTGAAACTTGATCCATATTCGAAAGTGATGAATCAACAAAAATCACAGTATTATTATCGAATGGGTAAATTGGAAGAATCATTGAATACTTTGCTGATACTTAAGGAAATTGATCCTGATTACAGTGGAAGTTTGTGGGTTGGTTTTTACATCTGCCTAAGGAAAGGCGAAGATCTAAAAGCAGTTGAAATAGTTCAGAATATTCCGCATGAGGATACCGTGACAGCCAGACATCTCAATTCAGTAAAAGAAATTTACGGGAAGTATGGAATGGATGGGGTATTAAAATGGCTGATTAATTCAGAGCAAAAGAAAATCAGACCTGACTTTGGAAAATTGGCAAAATGGAACGCTTTTCTTGGAAATAAGGACGAATCGTTGAAATGGCTGGAAAAAGGAGTAGAAGCACGTATTCCATGGATTCCAAGAATATATAATGACCGTGATTTTGAGTTTCTTTATAGTGAACCGCGATTTCAGGCATTGGTTGAAAAAATGGGACTGAATGCTTATCAACTTAAAACCACGTTGAAAATCTTTCCTTCGAAATAACTTCCGGAATACCCTTAATCAGATTCAATGGGTCTTCGGTTCCATCAACTTGATTTACATTTTTGAATGCCTTTTCATGAAATTGAAATCCCTCTGTCGAAATTAAAAATCTGAGGCTTCGAAATTAAAATAAGATGAACGTTATCAAATTTTTTTGATAATGAAATTGCTATGTCTGCGCATGACTTTTGGCCGAAATTTACAGTTGAAAAAGAAGGATGTATTTTTAGTGATCAGGGTTAAAGCATTTTATTCAACATTAAAAATTTGAGCCATGAAAACAAAAATTATTTTATTCATGTGTTTGTTCAGCACTGTGATCGCATTCGGACAGAATCAAAAATCATTGCAGGAGATTACCTGTACTCCACCAAGATTTACGGGGATTAAAAACACTGTTCCGATGCTCGTTCAGGGGAAGCTTCCTACCATAGAAAATTATCTTGCTGAAAAAATAGCCTATCCCAAGGAAGCCAGAGACTGTTTTCAGCAGGGTACTGTAGTCGTGAAGTTTATTGTCAATCCAAACGGGGATATATCGAACATTAAAATGGTCAACCCTGTTTCAACCGAGATTGACGGGGAAGTAATCGATGCATTAATTGGTACAAATGGAATGTGGAAACCTGGGAATAACAATGGAATCCCCGTAGCTATGGAGAAAGAAGTCTCTGTTGTATTCAGACTTCAGGATTCAAGATACAGTTTCAACGAACTGGGGAAGAGGTATTATTCGAAAGGGGCCGAATTTTTGTTTGTGAAGAAGAGTCCTAAGAATGCATTGAAGTTATTTGACAAAGGGATAACCCTGCTTCCAAATGATGTAAGTATTCTGGCTCTTAGAGGTTTGACTAGGTATGAATTTGGAGATAGGGATGGAGCATTGCGTGATTGGTCCCGAATTAAAGACCTGGGATGCATGGATGGCGACGAATATATTAAAAGTTTTATCGATATGAAGGGGTATTCCGAAATGATCAGGGTATTGGGTAAATAACGTTAAACTTAGATTGAATTTTTAGTAGTGAACGGGAGACTATCTATAACATGAATATTCTCCCGTTCACTTCAGATATCCTGATCCACCCCCACTTACTTTTAGGACTCAATCACCCTTGCCACCGCTCTTACCGGTGAACTGTCTGCTTCGATTTTAAGGGGAAAGGCAAATACTTCAAAATTCGTTTCATTCAGAAGCTGCCCCAGATTTGTGAGATTTTCCAGGATCAGAATATTGTTTTTCAGCAGGATTTCGTGGACAGGGTAGGGGTGATGATCCGGTGAAGCCCAGTCAAGGCCGATTATTTTCACCTGCTGTGCAACCAGAAAAAAGGCAAGTTCCTCGCTAATATCCGGGTAGATCAGGAAATAATCCGGTTCTCCAAACCGGAGATCCAATCCGGAACAGAAAAGGACAATGCTCCCTGCGGGAATTTGTGTCCGGTAGGCCTCTTTGAATATAATTTGTTTCTCGCCTCTAACGTCAATTGCAACCCCTTTTCCTGTAAACCGGTCAGGAGGCAGAGCAGAGATCGCCATTCCGCCTGCTAATTTATGCCAGGGCCCGTCAATATGAGTGCCGGTATGCATTTCAGCTGATAGTCTGAAATTGGTAAAACCGTCCTCCTTTATTGTTCTGACCTGATCAAGCACTACCGGCTCATCACCCGGAAAAACGGGAGAATCCTTACTCAGAGTGTGGCTCAGGTCTATGAGTTTCATGGGAAATGAAGGAATTAAAAATGAATGAATTAAGAAATAAGTAATCGGAAAGATATTATGTACTATTTAAAAAACTGATTTTCTTCTTTTTGATCCCTCTAAATATCCCCGATACTGAAAAATAGCTTCCTTTTAATCCCCTCCTTTCCCCGCTACTGGAGGGCCAGGGGAGGTCCTGGGTTGGGGGTGGTCAAAGGAGGAAAGAAATAATTACGAGCTAAATTGTTCTTCCTACAGAGTTGAATATTATTCCATCATTCTTTCATTTATATTCTCACCATTGAACTCTCTTTCACCCAACCTTTGTTGCCGTCGGGAAGGCTGACATTTACCCAGTCGCCAAGTTTATCTGTCAGCTGAACGGTTACCCCTTCGTGAACGATGAACAATTCAGTTCCGGTTTCACTGGGCGACGATTTTACTCTCACGCTCCGGTCAGTAATAACTGCCGTATTGTGATTGATCAATTTTGATGTCAGGTGAGAGCCAATCGAAAATGTTATTGCCGACAACGAAATGGCGGCAATGGATCCCCAGAAGGCTAACCGCTTTACCCCGAAGGAGCGGGACAGGAGGAACAATCCGAAAAGGGAGAGAAATGCGAAAAAGGTGATCAAACTAAGCGCACCCCAGAAACTGATAGATTGTGAGTTGATCAGTTGTTTCCACCAGCGGATAAACCCCGGTTCGGGTAAAGAAACGACGTTGTCAACAATCTGCGTGTGTGCAAGATCGAGGTTATAACGGATGTCCAAATCGTTTGGAGCCAGTTTTCTCGCCCTTTCATAATTCAAAATAGCAAAGGTGGCGTTCCCCGATTTATAATAGGCGTTCCCCAGGTTGAAATACAATTCGGCAGATTCAAATCCCTGGCTTACCACACTCTGATATTTCCGGATTGCGTCCAGGTATTTACCGCTATTATAAAGCTGATTTCCGGCTGCAACCGAATCTGTCGTTGCGCTGGATTGTCCATTTGAAACCAAACAGGAGACCACAACCAGCAGTAATAAACTATATTTTCTGATTAAGATTTTCATTTTCACTATCATTTTTCACTGTTAAAATCAGTTGATCTCCTTGTCCATTTGCCCCATCACATCACATGCCTCATCGTAAATTTCGAGCATTCTGTTATTGGCCTCGCCGGGGGCAAACCTTGCATATTCGCACGTATCGATGATTTTGATAAAACGGTTGATTACAGCTTCGGAGGCTTTATGATTTGCCAATTCAGCGGAAGCTCTCTCTTTATTTAATTCCGCAAATGGAATAGTCATCTTGTCGCTTAAATAACCCCAGAATGCACGCGTGACTGCCTCAAAGAATTTCTCTGTAGAGCCGTTTTTCAAATGGAGACTTGCTTCTTTTAAACGCCTGAGGGCAACTTTGCTCGCTTTTTTGTTTTTAACCCGTGCAACATTGGCATTTTCGCGGATTTGCTTTTGATAGAGCAGGTAGAGGAGCAACAGACCCAGAACTCCGGCAAGGTAGATCAGGTAGAAACTAAAGCTTCCGAAGAAGATTTCCCCTTTTGGCCTCAATTCGATATTTCCCTGTTTGATGAATCGGATATCCTTACCCAGGAATTTTACATCCTCCTTGGCAACGGAGCTCATCACCGCTCTTGAAGGTGTTCCGTCTCCCTTGGCTACATGAATTTTGAACTCCTGGGAAGATTTTGTGGCATATCTCCCCGCAATGGGATCAAAATATACAAAATTAACCGGTGGAATGGTATATTCTCCGGCGAACCGTGGCAGAAAGAGGTATTCGAACGAAATATTTCCGTTAAGACCTTCTGCAGTTGCCGTATAATTACTCTGTGTTTTTGGGTCATAAACTTCAAAATCAGCTGGAAGCTTTAATTTGGGGGCATTAATCAGCTTAATATTCCCGTTTCCGCTGACATCAATACGCAAAGTTATGGCATCGTTCTCCTTGACATTGGTTGAGGTAATGGTCGAGCGAAGGTCAAACCTTCCCACAGCCCCGGAGAAATCAGCAGGACCCAAAGGAAGGGGATTTACGGTAATGACGATCGGATCGCTTGTGACAGTGGCTTTAACATTGGCAAAATTATCGAAGAAATCATCAAAAAAGCTTTTGGCCTGTTTTACCCGTTGCTGCACGATGCAGTCAATCTTAACTTTATCAATGGTAATGGTTCCGGTTTGCTGAGGAAAGAGTAATGTTTTCTTTAGTGTGCCGACGTTGTATATTTCACCGTTGTAGGATTCCCGCTGAAGCGAGATTTGTTGCGGTAAGGCTACATCCTGCGACCAGAAACCTTCAAAGCTGGGTAAAGTAATATCTTCAAAACCGTTCAGATTCACCTTTGAATAGATTTTGATCGTGGCCATCGCATGATCCCCTTTGTACAGATTTTTGCGATCAACTATCAATTTGACAAACAGATCGGATTTGGGAATACTTCCGGGAGTTGTGGTTGGCTGCTCCGTTCCTCCGCCCGATGGCTTAGCAGAACCTTTCACCACTTCAATAGTCAGTGAGTTTGAGGTGACTGTTGAGCCGTTTACATTAATGGAGGCGGGGTTAATCATGAACCGTCCGTCTTTTTTTGCCTTCAATATAAACAGGTAAGAAAAGGATACCGATTGTGAACTGGTTCCGTTAATGATCTGAAAGGAGCTGCTTTGTGTGGTTGACGGCCCCATCAGGATTAAAAAATCAGATAACTCCGGTAATTTTAAATTCTGACCTTTTGCATTCACGGTGAAAGCAAGGCGAAACTGTTCGCCAAGTTCCACCACCTTGGGAGCTTCCATTGTAAAACTAACCTGCTGGGAAAACCCTGACAAGCTAAAAAGTAAAACACAAACCAAAAGATAGAGATGTTTAAGTCTCATAATGTCCTTATAGATTATTTATTAACAATAATATTCAAAATTAGCTATTCTTACCAGTTTTTCTCGACTTTTATTTTCTCAGCCTTCAAGGCTTCAGCTTTTTTTACCTTTTCCTGAGTCTGTTTTTCGTCATTCTCGAGCGCCTTCAACATCTGTTCCGCACTTTGTTTCGATATTTTTGGCTGCGGTTGTTGCTGCTGGTCCTTATTATCCGGATTTTTATTGGGATCCTGCTTGTCTTTATCCTTATTCTGATCTTTTTTGTCCTTATCCTTGTCCTTGTCTTTATCTTTGTCTTTGTCCTTGTTTTTGTCTTTATCCTTGTCTTTATCTTTGTCCTTTTTTTTCTGATCCTGGTCTTTCTTTTTCATTTTCATCGCATAAGCCAGGTTGTATTTTGTGGCGGGATCGTTCGGATTGATTCGTAGCGCTTTCTCATAGGCTTCGATGCTTGGATCAAATTTTTTCTGGGCGAGCAATGAATTTCCAAGATTGTGAAGGACCATGGCTTTCTCATTGGGATCTTTGGTCTTGTCGGCAAGCTTTTCGAATTCAGAGGCTGCCTGATCGGGCTTGTTCTGTTTGTAGATTGAATTTGCCAGATTGAACTGCCAATGGAAATCGTCCGGTTTTATCTGCAGCGCCCTGCGATAGGCAACCTCGGCTTTTCCAAAACTAATGGTGTCCAATTTAGTGGTATCCTTTAGTCCGTCGCTGTAATAGCCATTGCCTTCCCTGACAAACTTTCGTTCTTTTTGGGCAAATGCCCCATGGGCAATGACAACTGTTATCAGTAATAATATTATTTTATTCATCTCCTGCTCATTTTTGGTTACCAAATAGCCGGAAGTTTCGCAGCCATTTATTTTTTCTGTCGAGAATCATGAAATCGCATACGATCAGGCAGAGAGCAATGATCAGAAATAGGGGGAACTGATCGTTATATTCGGAGTATTCCCGCGAATTCAATTCCGATTTCTCCATTTTCTCGATTTCGTTGAAAAGATTATTCAAGCCAACCTCTGCATTATTTGCCCGGATATAGCTTCCTCCTCCCGCTGCTGCAATCTGGGTTAGCATGCTTTCATCCAGTTTTGTGACAACCACGTTGTTGTTCTTGTCCTTGAGGAAATCCCGGCTTCCTTCACCCCCAACCGGTATTGGTGCACCGCCGGGAAGTCCCATCCCGATGGTATGAACGATCATTTTTTTATCCAGCGCATCTTTTGCTGCTCCGATGGCGTCATCTTCATGATTTTCGCCATCGGTAATTACGATTATCGCTTTACTGCCGGCAAAATCAGGGGTGAACGATTTGGTGGCCATCTGGATTGCGGCGCCAATGGCGGTCCCCTGTATTGGAACGATACTGGTATTTATGGCGTCGAGGAACAACTTGGCAGATACATAATCGGTGGTGATCGGAAGCTGGACATAAGCTTGTCCTGCAAAAACGATCAGGCCTATTTTATCGTCGCGAAGCCGTTCGGTTAATTTTGCAATCGCCCTTTTTGCCCGTTCCAGCCGGTTGGGTTTGATATCCTCTGCCATCATACTGTTTGAGACATCAAGCGCGATAATCAATTCAACCCCTTTTCTCTTCGATGTCAACAGCTTGGATCCAAATTGCGGTTGGGCAAGAGCTGTGATGATGAAAGCCAGTGCAAACATCCAGACCAGGAATTTAATGAATGGCCGGTTAGGTGAGACACTTGGCATTAACTGGGCAATGAGTGCCCGGTCACCAAACAAACGGAGCGAACGACGCCTGTTTATTCTGGAAATGATAAAAAGGACTATGAATGCCGGGATGACCAGCAATAAATAGAAATATTCGGGATGTGCAAATCTAAATGATTCCATAACTCAATTTTTTTCTGATTCCTTTACGGAATATGCCTGAATACTGCAAATTGCAGAACCAAAGCGAGTAAAGAAAGTAGTAGCGCCCCAATTGCAAAACGGCGATATTCCTCATTTTTCTTACTAAACTCTTTATTTTGGATCTTCGATCTTTCCAGCAGATCGATCTCTTTATAGACTTCGGCTAATGTTTTATTATTGGTGGCCCTGAAATATTTACCGTCGGTTATGTGGGCGATATCGGTCAGCGTTTTTTCATCAATCTTAACCTCCATGTCACGCATCTGAATTCCGAATGGCGTTTGAACCGGGAACGGAGCCGTGCCAATGGTTCCTATTCCAATGGTATAAACTCTTATCCCAAAGGTTTTAGCGATTTCGGCCGCCGTAATCGGAGCAATCTCTCCGCGGTTGTTTTCCCCGTCCGTGAGCAGGATGATCACCCTGCTTTTGGCTTCGCTGTCTTTCAACCGTGAAACGGCATTGGCCAACCCTAATCCGATGGCTGTTCCATCCTCAATCATACCGCTCTCCACTTTTTGCAACAAATTAATCAAGACAGCCTTGTCGGTTGTGAGCGGACATTGGGTGAAACTCTCAGCTGAGAATACCACCAATCCAATGCGGTCGTACTGCCTGCCCGAAATAAACCGTGTAGCCACCGCTTTCGCCGCCTCAACCCTGTTGGGCTGAAAGTCACGTGCAAGCATCGAACCCGAAAGGTCGAGTGCAATCATGATGTCTATCCCTTCAACAGTCTGGTTTTGCCAGTTATCGGCTGACTGCGGTCTGGCCAGGCAGGCAATAATCAGTGATAAAACACCCATGTGTAAAACAAAGGCCATATGGCGCAACGCGTGCTTCCAGGTGAGGGGGGTATTTCTCAACGGTTCGATCGTACTGATCTGAATGCTTGCTTTTGATTTTTTTTGGCGCAGAACATACCAGACGATCATTGGTATTAACCCGAGTAACAGATAAAACCATTCAGGTTTTGCAAATACGATATTGTTCATAGCTGATTATCCTCTTTTTTATCCTTCAAATCAACAACCGCTGCTTCAGATTCTTCTGGTTTGGCAGGTTCTTTTGGAAATTCAGCAATTTGTTCGCCGGTTGTTTCTTTGACAAAATGATAGGCGTTTGAAAGCATTTTTGAATTTTCATCCGGTAGTGGTGAAAGCTTAGCAAATTTCACAAGATCTGCCAGTTCCAGAATCTCTTTCAGTTCGAGTACCGATTTAGCATCTATTTTTGATTTTCGGTTTTTAAATCCCGTTAAAATTTCGTGCGTGGTCTGTTCCATCGCGGTCATTACAAACCGGTCTTCAATATAAACCCGGATGATATCGGTAAGCCTGGTATAATAATCCTTAACCTTCTCCTGTTGCCACAATTGTTCATCTTTCAGTTTATCCAATTCCTGTAAGGCAATCAGATGAGGTGGTAATTTAGGTTTGGCCGGACGCTGAAACAGGGGTCTGTTTTTATTTCTTCGGCTTATCGCATAGATCACCAGGAAAATAATTGCTGCCAGCAGGATGATCCCCAGTAACCATGGGGCGATCTCCTTAAAGGTGACGGGGGCAGAAAACGGTTTTTTAATATCGGCCGGGCCCTTTTTAAGATCAACCGGGGGTAATTTCACGAAAAGGATCAAACTGTTGCTTCTCAGTGAGTCGGTATGATCCCCGTTTTTAAATCTAAAATAGAATGGGGGGATGAAATGAGCTCCGCTGTCAAAACAGGTAACCAGGTAGGTTTGCTTTAACTGAATCTGGGTGCCCGCCAACCTGGAGGTATCGATTTTTGACCTTTTCAGAATCTCAATCTTGTTTATTGAATCACGTATTTGGGGAAATTCAATCTTTTTTCCTGCAGTTTGATCGACAACAATCAGTAATTTAATCTGATCGCCTAACCAGATGGAGTCATGTTCAAGCGCAGTTTTCAGCCGGATCTCCTGTCCGTTTACCAGTGAGAGAGACAGAAATAAAATAACCAGCGAGCATAAATATTTTAATTTAACCGTTCTGTTCATAATTTGTGTTCCCTTTTCTTAAAAAGCGCAACGAGAGACTTTACGTAATCTTCACGTGTACTGATGTTTACATAGTCCAGTCCGGTTTTTTTCAGCAGACTGTCCAATTTTTTGTTTCTCTCGTTCCAGTGTTTTCGGTAGGTGGCCCTGACCGTTTTGCTCGAAGAGTCTACCCAAAGATATTCGCCCGTTTCGGCATCCTTGAATTTGATCATCCCAACAGATGGTAATTCAGCCTCACGTTCATCGTAAATCCGCAGTCCAACCATATCGTGCTTGTTATTGGCGATCGAGAGGGCCTGCTCCATAGAAGCCGCATTATCCATTAAATCGGAGATGATAAATGCAGTAACCCTGCGTTTCATTGCATTGGTGAGGTAGCGTAAGGCAACCGAGATGTCTGTTTTTCTTGAAACAGGTTCAAACTCGATCAGTTCACGGATGATTCTCAATGTATGTGTACGCCCTTTTTTGGGGGGGATAAATTTTTCGATTTGATCGGAAAAGAAGATTACACCTATCTTGTCATTATTGGATATCGCTGAAAATGAGAGTATCGCAGCTATTTCGATAATCACATTCTTTTTCATCCGCTCGACGGTACCAAAATCGCGCGACCCGCTTACGTCGACGAGCAACATAACGGTCATTTCGCGTTCTTCTTCAAATATCTTGATAAACGGGTGGCCATACCGGGCGGTGACATTCCAATCGATGTTCCGTATGTCATCGCCGAATTGGTATTCACGCACTTCGCTGAAAGCCATACCGCGTCCTTTAAACGCGCTGTGGTACTCTCCTGCGAAGATATTCCGGGATAGTCCCTTGGTTTTTATCTCAATTTTCCGAACTTTTTTTAATAGTTCCGATGCTTCCACTTTTCTGTTTTATTGAATTACTGATCAATATTAATACTGAGCGTGAAAATCACGACAATGGTGTTTCCCGGTTCTGCCACTAAGGAACCTCAATGGTATTTAATATCTCACTGATAATCTCTTCGGTGGAGAGGTTATTTGCTTCTGCTTCGTAGCTTAACCCGATACGGTGGCGCAGCACGTCGTGACAAACTGCTCTGATATCCTCCGGGATCACATAGCCGCGACGTTTGATAAATGCAAAGGCTTTGGCGGCCTGCGCAAGGCTGATTGAGGCACGAGGAGAGGCACCATAAGTGATCATCTCTTCAAACTTAGCCAGTCCTGCAGCCTTTGGTTCACGCGTTGCAAAAACGATATCCACAATATACTTCTGGATTTTCTCATCCATATATACCTCCTTTACGATATCCCGGGCTCTGACAATGTCTTCCGGCTTTAAAACCGTTTTTGCCTTGGGGAATTCCTTTAAAAGATTCATCTGGATAATTAATTTCTCTTCCTCTTTTTTAGGGTAATTTAAAACCACCTTCAGCATAAAACGGTCAACCTGAGCTTCAGGTAAACGGTAAGTACCCTCCTGTTCAATCGGATTTTGGGTGGCCATCACTAAAAATGGGTTCTCCAAAGGATAGGTATGCGCCCCAATGGTCACCTGCCGTTCCTGCATCGCTTCAAGCAATGCGGATTGTACTTTTGCAGGGGCGCGGTTTATTTCGTCGGCCAGTACAAAATTTGTGAAAATAGGCCCTTTTCGAACCAGGAACTCTTCATTCTTCTGACTGTAAATCATCGTTCCGATCAAGTCGGCAGGCAAAAGGTCGGGTGTAAACTGTATCCGGGCAAACTTGGCATCGATTGTGTTTGCCAGTGTGTTGATTGCCAGTGTTTTTGCCAATCCTGGTACACCTTCCAGAAGAATGTGTCCATCGGAAAGTAATCCGATCAATAAGCTTTCGACCAGGTGCTTCTGTCCGACAATTACCTTGTTCATCTCCATGGAGATAAGATCTACAAATGAGCTTTCCCGCTGAATACGTTCGTTTAGTTCTCTAATATCCAATGTCTGATTCATACCAATAGATAATTAATTATTATGCTTTAAAAACGGTTACGAAAATAGTGTTTTGAATTGTTTCATTAGCCATGATTTAATTAAAAAATGTTAAGTCTTTCAGCTGATGAGGTTCGAATACCCTGAATTAACTATTTATTATGATATTCCCCCCCTTAATTCTCACCCGATCAACGTAAATACAGGGGTGTTTGTTTCATTGGTATGATCTTATTTTGGGATTATTGTCATTCCGGGAGATGTAACGAACCAATTTATCTGTAAAATATCATCCTTCCGAAAAATTAAAGTCCTACTTTTGCAGAATCTATAAATCTTCAACTCATCGATGAACAGGTTGTGATGTTGGAAAACAGGTATTTAAATATTTTATTCATTATATTGTATGAAACCAAAAATAGCAGCACAGTCAGGTACATTTGAATCGAGCGATGTCATCTTTTTGATTGAACCGCTCCCCGACAATTCGGGCCGGAAACTCGAACTCTTCTCTACGGTGATGCAACAATATGGTCTGAGTTTTAACCGCATCGTTACCGAAATGCTCGACGAATATCAAATGACAGATATTCACCTTATTGCAAAGGATAAGGGGGCTTTGGAGCCCACGATTAAAGCCCGGCTTGAAACGGCAATCAAGCGCTCGATGGAGCAGCAGGAGGGAACTTTAAAATAACAGAACGGGTTATGATAAAAAGATTTAAAAAAAGGAGAAGTATGCTTTACATTCCGGGGAATAATCCGGCAATGATCCAGCAGGGTGGCGTTTACGGGGCAGACAGTATTCTGCTCGACCTCGAGGATGCGGTTGCGTTGAACCAAAAGGATGCGGCCCGTACCTTGGTGCGAAATATGATTAAAGTGGTTAATTTCTATGATGCAGAGGTTTGCGTCAGGGTTAATCACCTGAGTACCCCCTTCGGACTGGCTGACCTTGAAGAGATCGTTCCGCTTCAGCCATCCGCAATCCGGTATCCTAAGACGGAGTCCCCTGAAGAGGTGGCAGAACTGCTGAAGATCATTGAGCGGATTGAAGACCGGCACGGACTTCAACACAATAAAATGACGCTCCATGCGATGATCGAAACAGCTATGGGGGTTCAGAATGTCTTCAATATTGCGAGTATGTTCAGTCGTGTTGATGCAATAACTATAGGAGGTCAGGATCTTACTGCAGATATGAACATTGTTTATACACCCGATGGTGCCGGAATAGATTTTGCCCGTAAGCGGATTGTTATGGCTGCTAAGGCCAGTCATATCGATGTCATTGATACCGTTTTTCCCGATGTGAACGATGAAGAGGGTTTACGACGGGAGACCGAATATGCCAAAAAAATTGGATTTACCGGAAAAGCGGTTATCAATCCCCGTCAGATCGACATTATTCACGATATTTTCACCCCGACCGAGGAGGAGATCAGAAAAGCCTATCATATTGTTAAAGAGTTTAGAATGAACACGGCGGCAGGGATTGGCGTTTTTGCAATCGATGGGAAGATGGTGGATGCTCCGGTTGTAGCCCGGGCAGAATATATTCTGAAGCTGGCCAATGTGACGGTGGGGTAGCAGAAAGCTACAGGTTGCAGGCAACTGGCCGGTTTATCACCCGAATTTTAATTTTCTGCTTTAGCCAGGTCATCTTTCTTATTGCTGGTCAGTCGATTGCATACAGCCAGCTGCCTGCGTAAATTTATATCAATTGAAAACTATTAAAATATCATTGCCATGTTAAACAGCTTAGGAAGAGAGATTCCAGAGTATATTGAAGGAATTGGTAAACTTGAACCATTTCAGGGGGCATTGGCAAAGTTACGAAAAGGTTGGATGAGCGAACCTACCATTCCAGCTCCGAACAGGGCCTATCTGCCTCACCAGAGTAAAGTGTGCAAGTCATTGGAAGAAGCTATTTTACGCAGTAATCCACACGATGGGATGACCGTCTCATTCCACCATCACCTGAGAAACGGGGATATTCTGCTGGTTAAGACCCTGACGATTCTGCATAATATGGGTATCCGGGATATCACACTGGCATCTTCCTCATTGAATGAGTGTCACGACCCCATATTGCCCTATCTAAAAGATCGGACTGTTACGGGCATCTTTTCTTCGGGTATCCGGAATCAGCTTGGGCGTGCCATTGCGCTGGGAGTGCTCGATAAGCCTGTCGTTATTCACTCTCATGGCGGAAGGGTCAGGGGAATCCATACCGGAAAAATTAAAATAGATCTGGCGATAATCCCGGCATCGGCTGCTGATTGTGAAGGAAACGCAACGGGTTCGCATGGAAAATCGGCTTTCGGGTCTATCGGCTATGCGGTAATTGATGCCCGGTATGCCAAAGAAGTAATCGTCGTTACTGATAATCTGGTCGATTATCCCTGCATTCCACTTTCGATATCACAGAATTTCATTGATCACGTGGTGGTCGTCGATTCAATCGGGGATGCTTCGAAAATTGCCACGGGGACAACCCGTATCACCAAATCCCCAATGGATCTGAGGATTGCAAAAATTGCAGCCGACGTTATTGAACACTCCGGATTTTTTATTCCGGGATTTGCCTTTCAGGTGGGCGCCGGAGGAGCTTCGCTTGCTGTTGCCAAATTTATCCGCGAAAAAATGAGATCAAAAGGGATAAAAGGGAGTTTTATGCTGGGAGGTATCACCTCCTATTGTGTCGATATGCTCAATGACGGACTCTTTGAGACTCTTTTTGATGTACAGTCATTCGATGCCGTAGTGAGCAACTCGCTCCTAAATAATCGCCGCCATATTGAAATTCCGGCTGCACTTTACGCCAATCCGTTCAATTGTGGCTGCATCACCAATAAAATTGATGTTGTCGTTCTTGGTGCTCTCGAAATTGATGTCGATTTTAATGTGAATGTAATCACCGGTTCTGAAGGGTATATCCGCGGAGCTTCAGGAGGACATTCCGACACAGCATCCGGAGCAAAACTCACCGTAGTGGTCTGTCCTTCATTCCGTGGCAGAATCCCTATTATCAAAAAGAGGGTACATACCATTGTCACTCCGGGTGAGACGGTTCATGTTTTGGTTACTGAGCGCGGAATCTGCGTGAATCCGATGTTCCCGGAACTTGAGGAAAATCTGAAAAGAGGTGGTCTGAATATTAAAGATATCCATGACCTCGAAATAGAGGTGGATAAAATTACCGGCATCCCCGGTCCGCTGGAATATACCGATAAAATAGTGGGGATCGTCGAGTACCGCGATGGTACAATTATCGATGTGATTCATCAGATTAAGGAGAAGTAATGGGGAAGGCTTTTAGGCTCTAGGCCAATAGGCTATTAGGGTCTAAGAAATTTAATAGGTCCTTCTAATATTTAAATGTCAACTGCCTAACAGCCGATCAGCCTAATAGTCTTAAAAAATAATAATTATCGAACCACTTCAGGCAATATTGGAAGCCCGTGACCATCGGGCATATCTCAAGGGTCAGATAGCACAGAGAGGTTTTCCCTCGCTGAGTCTAACGCTGAATATCCCCGGATTTCCGAAAAGTAATGCATCAATAAAAGACTTTTTTGATTATTGCCTGATCGATTTCCGATATTTTCTAAAGGCGAATCTGATCAATATTCTTGAACAAGAGGCAATTTCAGGTTGTGATGCCGCCGGAGATTATTACATTCTACCCTGCTCTTACGGTGCTAAAACGGTTCATGAAATCAAGCAATATTGCGAAGTCTTTGAACAGAATCATCCTCTGGGAAGATTTATCGATGCAGATCTGAATGATTCGCAGGGCAAAAGTGTTTCGTCGGGAAAATCAAAGATCTGCTTTTTTTGTCTTGAAAGACCCGCCATAGAATGCCGCAGGGAGAACGCCCACGATTTTGGAGAGGTCAGGTCGTTTATGTTTTCAAAAATGGATCGCTTTTGTAGGGAGAGGTATGAAAAGGAGGTGGTCGACAGGTTATCATCACTCGCTTTGAGGGCAATTTTGTCTGAGATCACCCTAACTCCAAAGCCTGGATTGGTTGACAAATTCAGTGACGGGAGTCACACTGACATGAATTACCAGACCTTTATCGATTCCACGACAGCCATTTATCCCTGGTTTCCTGAGTTGATCCGTGAGGGTATCAAATTCAGTAACCCAGATCTGACAAGGGCATTACCGGTTCTGCGGAATTTTGGGTTGCGGATGGAGTCTGCCATGTTTGAAGCCACCCATAATGTCAATACCCAGAAAGGGATCATTTTTCTGATGGGTCTTTCGCTGTTTGCCTGCGGTAAGTTGATCGGTGAAAGTGAAAGGTTTAACAGTGATAAATTCCGGGATCTCCTTCGGGGTATCTGCAAGGGTATGGTTACCAAGGAACTTAAAAATAAAAGTGATGGCCCGGGAAGTCATGGTGCTGATATTTTCCTTAAATATGGGTTTAGCGGTGCACGGGGTGAAGCTGAAAGTGGTTTTGATATGGTTTTCAAATTTGGTTTGCCCCAACTTTTGGACAGTGATCAATTAAATGATTCATTGCTTATTAAGTGCTTTCTGGCTATCGCTTCCAAGAATGACGATACGAATATACTTTACCGGAGTGACCGGGATATTCTGGGTGATTTCAAGAGATTGTGTGCCACTGCCCTCGAAGATTTCAATGACCGGAATTATTCTGCAGTGATTGAATTTTGTAAAAACAGCAATATTTCACCCGGGGGGTCAGCAGATCTGCTGGCCGTGACTATTTTTGTATGGTCAGTGATACGGGCGAACCTCTAAAGGCGAACGGTTAGGTAAAGACGCACGGTCGTGCGTCTTTACAGAAAATATAATTATAGTTAATAAATGACATTTGAAGATACCGATTTCAGGCAGGAGACCCTTGATCTTGAAAATCCTTTTGACGTAAAGTTGGTAAAGGATTTTTTGGGAGGACTTGGATTTGATTTTGATCCGTCAGAGGTCGAATGCACGATGATTGTTTACAATCTCAAGGGTGATCTGGTTGGAACAGGTTCCCATCAGGGGAGGATTCTGAAATATTTTGCAGTGGCACCCGCATTCAGGGATACCACCGCTTTTGCCTTGATTGTCACCTATATGACGGAAAAGTTGCTGAAGATTCATAAACATACTTTTGTCTTTACACGTCCTGAGAATGCCATACGATTTACCGGTTTGGGCTTTACTGAAATAGCATCGGCGCCGCCGCTGTATACCTTGCTTGAGTTTGGCTTTGAATCGATTTATACCTATCAGGATTATTTAAAATCGTTGATCGTTCCGGTAAAAGGTGACTCAGTGGCAGCTGTGGTGGTTAATTGCAATCCTTTTACAAACGGGCATAAATTTCTGATCGAAAAGGCTGCTTCTGAAAATGAGCTCGTCTATCTTTTTGTAGTTGAAGAAGATCTTTCGGCATTCCCTTTCACGGTGAGGTGGGATCTCATCCTAAAGGGAATCGGCCATCTTAAAAATGTGATAATGGTTCGTGGCGGGATGTATGTAGTTTCGGGTTCAATATTTCCTGCTTATTTTCTTAAAAATGAGATGATTGATGAGGTTATGCTTAAGCAGGCAGAGCTTGATGTGAAAATATTTGCCAATTACATCGTACCGGTTTTAGGTATTAAAAGACGGTACGTAGGGACTGAACTCTATTGCAAAACGACCGAAACCTATAATCTTGCCATGAAAACCATTCTCCCTTCATCAGGGGTGGAAGTCGTCGAAGTTATCCGGAAGGCAATTGGCCTGGGATCAGATCATTTACCCGATTATATCAGCGCTTCAAAGGTACGTGATGCAATCAAAGGGGATAAATTGTCTGAGGTAATCGACTTTCTCCCGGACTCAACCCGTGAATATCTGTTCTCGGAGGAATCCCTGCCGATCCGGCAAAAGATTAAGGAGGGGATGGGAAGGCATTAAGCAAAAGAAAAATGAATTAATGAAATAATAAGTCTTGACAAATAGGATGCAACGATATTTTATCCAGCTTTCATATGATGGGACTGCTTACCACGGTTGGCAGATTCAGCCCAATGGTATTTCGGTTCAGGAGATGGTCGAAAAAAAACTTTCGGTCATTGCCCGTGAGACTGTTTTGGTCACCGGTGCCGGACGTACCGACGCGGGAGTTCATGCCTCATTCTTTGTCGCTCACTTTGATGCTGAAAATGAACAGCTTGACAATCAGAAATTTGTTCACGGCCTGAATAATCTTTTACCTTCCGATATTGCGGTTCAGAATATTTATAAAGTGCATCCTGAGGCTCATGCCCGTTTCGATGCCTTGAGTCGCACCTACAAATATTACGTGGTAAGGAGTAAGGATCCGTTTTCAAGATATTATGCCGCCAGGGAACACGGAAATCCTGATCTGCATAAAATGAATGAAGCGGCAATGAAATTATTTGATTACGAGGATTTTACCAGTTTCTCCAAACTTGGCACCGATGTAAAGACCAATAATTGCAAAGTTAGCCTGGCTGAATGGAAAGAGACGGAAAACGGATATGTTTTTACGGTGAAAGCTGACCGGTTTTTACGAAATATGGTTCGGGCAATTGTGGGAACATTACTCGAAGTTGGCCATGGTAAAATTTCAACAGAAGAATTTTGCAGAATTATTGAGAAGAAAGACCGTTGTTCGGCAGGTACCAGTGTCTCTGCAAAGGGACTTTTCCTGGTCGACATCGGATATCCCGAAATTCTTTCTGGGGGATTGATCAGATAGAGTAAGATTATAATTCCCTGTTCCAGATTTCCCAGGCAGCCAGTGCCTGAAGATGGAGCATTTCCAATCCGTTTTTAATGGTTGCTCCCCTCGCGCTACCCTGTCTTAAAAACTCGGTGACTTCAGGATTATAAACCAGATCAAAAAGCAAATGGCGGGAAGTAATCCATTCAAAAGGGATTGCCGGGCAACCTTCAATATTTGGATAAGTGCCAATTGGAGTAGTGTTTATGACGATTTTATAACTGTCCATTACGTCTTCATCCAGATCGTTGTAGGATATTTCCCCCTTCTCTTCCGGATTACGGGAGACTAACATGGCATCAATTCCGAGATTCCCGAGTGCCTTCATAACGGCCTTGGATGCTCCCCCTGTTCCCAGAACGAGCGCTTTATGGTGATATTGCTGCAATAATGGTTTTATCGATTCCTGAAATCCGTGAATATCCGTATTATAACCATGTAAGGAAATCTGACTGCCTGAACGGTCTATTTTAACTGTGTTAACCGCCTTGATTTGTGCAGCTTCGCCTTCGATTTGTTCCAGGTATCGAATTATTTGCTCCTTATACGGGATAGTTACATTGAAACCCTCCAGGTCAGGATGAGCGGCGATCAGGCGATTTAACTCGCCGATATTTTCCAGTTCAAAATTGAGGTATACCGCCTCAATCCCCTCGCTGGCGAATTTTTCGGTGAAAAATTTTCTCGAAAAAGAGTGGGAGAGTGGAAAGCCAATCAATCCGAATTTACGTTTCATGCTTGTTTAATTTGCTTATTAGAGACCAACAGCAGTTGAAAATCGGTGAATCATAGCCCCGGAAAAGATCATTTCCGGTTTGTGGATATCCCGATCAGGGCTATTCAATTAATATATTCGCAGAAAAGGATTTATTGAAACTCGTCGATCATCTTCAATATCCACCGTTTCGATTTTAAAGCCGGAAAATCGAGTAGCATCTCAGTGTGCATTTGATAGTTAAGTGTGAGTGCTTTCCTGAGATAATCTTTTGCAAGGTGCAGATTTCCGTTTTCTGTCAGGTAACCGGAAAGTTTATAAAGCATCAGGACATTGTCAAATATTGTTTTTTCAGCCTGGAAAAGGGTCTGGATTGCCAGATCAAGCTGATCATAGTGGTAGAAAAAATCGGCATAAGCTATCCAGAAATCGGCGTTGGTATCTTCCAGTTCAACCGATTTTCTAAACGCGATCAGCGCCTCCTCATAATTGTCGAGCGCTGCATTCACCTTCCCAAATGCATTCCAGAAATCGGCACAGCTATCATCCAGTTTGATCGCTTTTTTCAGAAAAACAAGACTTTCCGGAAGATTCTCTTCAATCATCAACACTATTCCTGCACCATACCATCCATCGGCATTGTTGGGATCGAGTTGTATTGCCTGTTTGTAGTAGTTATACGATTTTGTATATTCTTCAATCTGAAAATAGCACTCTGCAATATATACCCTGGCATCTGATGATTTCTTGTCAAATCTCAGATAATCAAAGTAATAGATGAGCGCTTCGTCATAACGCTCTACCGTGGAAAGGGTATTGGCTTTATTGAAAATGGCCGATGCATAATTTTCATCGATTGCCAGTGCAAAATCGTACGCCTCTATCGCCTTGTCGTAATCCTCAAGCCGGGTATAAATGATTCCAAGGTTGTACCAGGCCGATTCTGCAAAAGGATCTATGTCAAGGTAACGGTTATAGAAATGGATGCTCTTCTCATCATCACCCAATTTGTCATAACAAAAAGCAAGATCGTAAAGTACGCTGTCATTTTTAGGATTTTCCTGAAATGCCTTCTCCAGGAAATAGGTAGCCCGGCGGTAATCGGCATTTTGTACATAGCCCGCCCCAATATTATAAAGCAGATCATCCCGGTCTTCAAAAGAGAATCTTTCGGCTTCACGGTAATATTTATAGGCCTTGGCCTCTTCACCCTGAAGGCCGTAGCAGTTCCCGAGCATGAGCAGCACTTCCGGATTTGTGTTTTCAATTTCGCCAAGCATTTGCAGCAGTTGAAGCGCCTTGTCGGTCTTGAGTTGTCCGATAAGAACCTGAGCTTTTTTGATTTTTACCATCAGCGAATTGGGGTGTTGCGAAATGGCAATTTCACAGGCCTGCAAAGCATTGGTTAACTGATTTTTATCGATATAATGGTCTGCAATGTGTTCGAAATCAGACACGTCAAAGAAACCCATCTGTTCATCAGAGAGCATTTTCTTATAACGTTTTAAGATTCCGGCAAATTCCTTACTTTCGGAATTTTCTTTTGCCCCTTCCCACATTGCCATACCTCAATTATTTGTTTGCAAAGATAACAATTTGATTTATTTGAGCTACAAGGGCTGATGTTCCCCTCGTAAAAGATCATTTACTGTTTTTACCGGATTAAAGGTGATAATGGGAACCTCAACAAATAAAGTAATCCAATCGGCCATTGCCCCGTTCCATAAGCCCGGAAGTTCCTGTGCCTTGAGCGTTTTCCCGTCTTTTGATTTGGAGGAGATAAACCCTGTTTCAGGATCGCGGTATTTCAGCAGATCAAACTTCTCTCCCTGATAATTGCGAACGCCGCAAACCAGATCGACGGGATTAAAATGGGTGGCCTGATTTGAAATAGCTTTTTGCCCGGGATCGTTGTGATCAATTTGGCTGCTTTCGACCACCTGGAGCGAGACTGTTCCGTCATCGTTTTGTGCCCAAAAGGGACCGCCTCCGGGTTCACCTTCATTTTTTACCATTCCGCAAATCCTGATCGGCCGGTTCAGCTTCCGGTAAAGGTAGTGAATTAATGTTGATTTATCTGCATTGTAATGTTTATCAATTGGTTCTATACAAAGATCCTTTTCGGTGAATTCGATGATCTCCGCCAGTTGCTGATCAGAAACTGTTTTTGACTCCAGAAGATTTAAATAACCGAATATCCGTTCCTGGTATTCCGATAAAAGAAGCGCCAGCGCCATTTTATACCGGACTGTTTCCTCTTTTAGACGGTCAGGAACAACATTGTCGATGTTTTTGACAAAGAGAATATCGGCATCAATCTCATTTAAATTATCCAACAGCGCACCATGGCCTGCCGGTCTGAAAAAAAGTCTCCCGTCAGAAAGTCGGAACGGATTATTTTCGGGATCTACTGCGATAGTGTCGGTAAAGGGTTTTTGTTCCGAAAAGGAGATGTCATAGCTTACCCCAAACTTTATCTCCAATTGGGGAGCTGCTTGCGCAATTTTTTCGGTAAACAGGCTCAGATGTTCCGGTGATACGGTGAAATGAAGTTTTACATTTCCCTGACTGTCCGATCCGTACAGTGCCCCCTCGATCATGTGTTCCTCAACGGGTGTCCTTGGTCCCTCCAAATACGAGTGAAAATCCAGGAGTCCCTTTGGCAGGAACCCATAGTTTAAACCCTTGTCCGATAGCACGTAATCGATTATTTCGCAGTATCTCAGCTGGTTGTTTTCACTTAATTTTTCGTCAAGAGCTGCAATAAGTTTTTTATAAAAGGCGAACTTTGAAAGCTGATCAAAAAACGTCCGGACACTTTTAAACCGATCTTCCGGGAGCAGAGCTGCTGCCTTTTGGTTCGAATTGCCAGCTTCTTCGGCAAACGAGAACAGCAATTGAAACATCCGGCTTGCTGCTCCTGAGGCAGGGACAAATTTAGCCGGTTGTAATCCTTCCCCAACTTTTTGGGTAAATTGTTTTACGGCTAAGGAAACGCGGGTATCATCAAGCCTGATGATGCCGTCGCCAACAGTGGCCGGTCGCAGGACCTTCAGAAAGGGAAACCCTTTTCTGAAATGGGATATCTGTTTTTCAATCTCCTGTAGATTGCTTCCCCTGCTAATGATTTGTTCCAGATCGTTTTTTGTAAACATTTTTTCATCATTCATTATGTCATAAAGATATAAAATTGTCGAAAAAATGATTCATGTTTGATTTTTTTTGTGACAATCAATTATCAACAGGAAGTTAACAGCTACGGAACCGTTCTCCGGGAACGAATAAAAACTAATTTTGACGTCCAAATCCGCGCAAATGACAGATGCATTTAATTATCCATGGAACCATGATAAACGGTATAACGATTTTTCGACCCACTTCAGAACTATTTTTGAAGGGCGTGTCCAGAAAATTTCGGTCAATGCCGGATTTACTTGTCCCAACAGGGATGGAACCCGGGGTCGTGGCGGGTGCACCTATTGCAATAACAAGACTTTTCAGCCTACATACTGTGGTTTGGATAACCTTTTGAAAATACAGCTTGATGAGGGTATTGCCTTTTTTTCGGGGAAGTATAAGACAATGAGGTATTTAGCCTATTTTCAGTCGTATACCAATACCTATGCTCCTGTTCAGATATTGCGGGAATTGTATGAAGAGGCTATCAGCTACCCCGGCGTGATTGGTTTGGTAATCGCCACACGTCCCGATTGTCTGAGCAGCGAGGTGCTCGATTTGCTTGAAGAACTCTCCCGTAAATGTTATGTGATGGTTGAACTTGGACTTGAAACCCTGAAGGATACCACGCTCGAACGAATCAATCGAGGACATACATCAGAAGAGTCGGTGTTGGCCCTAATGGAACTGGCACGCCGGTCGATTCATCGTTGTGCCCATCTGATCCTCGGACTTCCCGGCGAAGATCATGGCGATTTTATTGAACAGGCAAGAGTTATTTCCACCCTTCCCGTCGAAAATATTAAACTCCATCAGCTTCAGATCCATAAGGGAACGGCGATGGCAAAGGAATACTCCCTGTTTGCTGAGCGTTTTCAGCTCTTTTCCGTTGAGGGGTATACCGAAATGGTTGTGGATTACCTGGAGAACCTCAATCCAGCGATTATCGTGGAACGATTCGTGAGCTCTGCGCCCGATAATATGGTTATTGCACCCCGCTGGGGAATCAAGAATTATGAGTTTGTGGCAAAGGTTGAAAAGCGACTTCTCGAACGCAATACCTGGCAGGGGAGGATTTGGGGAATGAAAGAATGAAGAATTTAAGGGCTGATATTTAAGGATTTGAAGTTTTGAACCAAACTTTAAACCTATTCTGAATTCTGTTTAAACTCCCATAATAAATCGTTATTCGCTTCTGCCATTTTTTTACAGGCTGTTTAAAATTTCCAGCAAGGAAGAGCTGTCGGTAAAAAAGAGGTAAACAGCCATTGTATTGTCCCGTCCGGGACAAACGAATCGCAAATTCTTAATTTTTCTACCGACCTTTAGTTCCTGACGGAACTTGAAAATAAAGTTTTAACAGATTTTTATAGGCACTTGTGATTTTTGGTTAATTCTTGCGACTTATAGTTCAAAATCAAATCCCGGAAAATGGATAAAAATAAATTGCAATCCGAGTTTACAGAGCTAATTGAAGTAAATAAGAAATTAATTTATAAAGTCAGCTATCTGTACTGTGATAACACGTTGGATAAGAAAGACTTGTTTCAGGAAATCATTACAAATTTATGGATTGCCTACCCGGGCTTTCAGAATAAGTCAAAAATAAGCACCTGGATTTACCGGATAGCCTTAAATACTGCAATAACCTGGTTTCGTGATTATAACAAACAAGCTAAGAGGATTGAATATACCGATTTGGTCCCTCATTTTACAAATGAACACGATCATACAATTGACGAATTGTATGACCAATTATATAGCGCTATTGACACCCTGGGGAAAATAGACAAGGCGATAATACTGTTAATTCTTGATGAATGTTCTTATGAAGAAATTGCAGAAATTGTCGGCCTGACTAAAACGAATGTAGCTACTAAATTAAGCAGGATTAAGGTGAGGCTTAGAGATCAAATGTTTAACAATTAACACTTAGCAATTATGGAAATAGAAGATTTAAAAACAATATGGGAGAAATACGATAACAAACTTGATAATCTTGAAAAACTTAATAAAAAATTAGTCGTGGAAATAATTTCAAAAAAACCTCAGCGAAAATTAAATTGGCTAAAATTTAAAAGTATGTATGGTTTGATCATGCCTCCAATTATTCTGGTTTTAGTCTTTGGACCGAGGTTTCGATCAGAAAACATTGATTTGAATTTAATAATTGGCAGTTGCCTTATTTTAAGTATAATGGTTTATCTTGGTTATATTAGTTTTAAAAGCGTTTTGGCATTACGCGGGATAGATTTAAGTCAGGATTCAGTCATCGAATCTGCAAAAAAAGTAAATAATTATATGACCATTCTTAATGTCAGACATAAGTATTCATTTGTTACCTATCCTTTACTTTTTGTGGGAACACTTTTAGTTATTTGGAATGGTATTCATTTTAATTTGAAAACCTTACTGGAGATGATAGGTTTATTTGTTATTATAATTTATGTGTCAAATAAACAGTTTAAGGTTTATAGAGCTGGGGTTGACCGCTTGGAAAAAGAAATACGAGAATTGGAGGAATATACGAAATGACATAATATGTTGCTAATCAGGATTTTTTAACAATGCGGGTATCAGTGGTTTTGAACTTCTGTACCCGCATTTTAATTTTGCTTGGGCAAAGATTTTATGCAACAAGCAATCTTTTACCAGGAAGAACAGGGTATTAATAGTAAAAATAGAACGTCTTATTAAACTGCTTTGCGACTTAGCGGCCTGGGGTGAATAAAAAGGAAAATCTCACAAAGACGGTCAGGCGCTTAGGATAACCAACGGCAAATGGATATTCATAAATTTAAAAACGGATGAATATTAGTAATTCCAATTATTTAGATCGGTCTAAATAGCTTAAATTCAAAGAAAACTTCCCGAGCATATCCGCCAGATTCAATCTTTTAGATACAGGTTTGAATCGCCGTAACTTAGGAACCGGTAATGCTGCTCAAGCGCATGGTCATAGATTTTTCTCCAGTCATCGCCCAAAAATGCCGCAATCAACAGCAAGAGTGTGCTTTGCGGCTGATGGAAGTTAGTAACCATCCCGCTGATCACCCTGAATTCATAGCCAGGAACTATAATTATTTGGGTTGAGCTGCTTAATTCCGTGAGTCGATGTTGATGTAAATAAGCAGATATGGCCTTAAAACTTGCGTGGCGGGAATAAACAAGTCCCGGCATCTGATACGGATCCCATTGATTCACTGCTAATTGGTCAGGTTTTATGCCGGGATTTTCAATCACCTTAGCTCCGATAAAATAGAGACTTTCCAGTGTGCGTACCGAGGTGGTGCCAACTGCGATTATTTTCCCTTTAAAATCTGCTATTCGATCAATCAGGTCTCTGCTCAGGATAAAATGTTCGGAATGCATATCGTGCCCGCCGATTGTTGCTGATTTAACCGGCTGGAAGGTTCCGGCGCCAACATGCAGAGTGACCTCCTCACAGTCAATTCTTTTCTTTTCAAGGGCTTCAAAAACGGCAGGTGTGAAATGAAGTCCTGCTGTTGGAGCTGCTACTGAGCCTTTTATCCTGGAATATACGGTTTGGTAGCTTGTCAGATCGATCTCCTCCGATTGGCGGTTCAGGTAGGGTGGAATGGGGATATTTCCCGAATGCTCAAGAAGATCGGCAAAATTTACTTGAGCATTGTCCCAGCTGAACCCGATTTCGAATGAGTTATTTGGCAGGGCCCGGATCTTCTCCGCCCTGAAATTCACCGGTTTCCCCGAGATGACTAAAGATTGAACAAGAACCTCGTCCTTCCATTTCTTCAAATTTCCAACAATACATTTCCACCGGCAGCTTTCTGTCTGGGAAAAGGAGAGTGCATAATCGCCTGGTGTTAAGGGTTCCAGACAAAAAATCTCAATTTTTGCGCCGGTCTCTTTTCTGAAGAATAGGCGAGCCCTGATTACCCGGGTATTATTAAAAACGAGCATCGATTCTTCAGAAAGATATTTTGGGAGATTGGAGAAATGCTCATCAAGGATTACTCCGTTGTTCCAGATCAGCAGACGTGATTGATCCCGCTGTTTCAGCGGGTATGCTGCAATCCGTTCCTCCGGTAGCGAATAGGTGTAATTCTGAATTGAAATATGTTGAACTTGATCCATATGTTTTCAAGGATTAAATCTGATGGCAGATGCAGAGGCGATCAACAATCCGGTATTCCGATCCGATGGAGTTTTGGTACAGGAAAAAAAATCGCAGGCCTGTAAGCCGGGTTCTGTTTTTCATTCTATCATTTATCTGGGACTGCTGTCACCAGCAGCCTCGTGCAGCCTACCCCTTACGACTTCCGGTTCCCTTACGGAAACCAAAACCAGTGCGGGCAGCCCTGTGTTCCGAAGAACTCGTAATATATTTGGCCTTACAATCCATGAGGCGTACGGCTAACCATGTTGCCATGACTACCGGTAGGCTCTTACCCCACCTTTTCACCCTTACCCCGATTTTCACCGGGGCGGTTATTTTCTGTTACACTACTGCAAACTTGCGCCCGCCTTCCCGTTAGGAAGCATGGTGCCCTGTATTGCCCGGACTTTCCTCCCCGGCGAACCGGGGCGATAGAACAGCCTGCGAAGGTGCAAATTTACGAAATGAAACCGCATTGGCAATACAGCTTCAGCAATGAAATTTCAAAACCGATTCCACCGGATTCTTACAGAGAGCAAATTAGCTCCTCTTTCAGCTGTTTTGAGTTTCCGGAGTCCTGATTTATTTTATTAACAATGTGGTGATCCGGTAATTTTGCTTAAATTAGCGGTTTGCTTAATATTTCCAACAACTTTTGGTAATCAGGTTGTTGATTTTATCCAATTTGAATTGACGTGGAACAAAAATTTATCGTGGCGGTGTCAGAACACCGGTTATTTGGATTTCTGATATTACCTTTCTTTGCAGAAGCGGGCCTGGAGAATAAGTATCTTTCTATTTCCAGGCGGATTCGGGTCCTTGATCTCACGGAGGGGAATTTTCCCTTTTCGCCAGCTCAGGCGCAATTGGTCAGACTCACAGAAAAATACGCTGATGAAAATTTAGCTAAAAAGTATAATAAAAAAGGGACATTAAACGACTTTTATAAGGATGTCAAATCTGAAGAGTTCAATAAGAAACTCATTCCGTTTATTGAGGAAATCATGGCCAGATGTCTCGATCTGCTTAAAACTTCGGGAATTCCGGTCTATTTTAAACGGGCAAAGTACAATAATATTTACGAAGACGATCTGATCGAGTTGTGCTATGAAGATACCCGGGCGGTTTTTAATTTTCACAGGCTGGAAAACGAAACCAGATATTTTCTGACCATCCGAAACGGCAATGAGCAGCTTTCGTTACTTCACCGGAACATCATTCTGCTGGTTAATGAACCGTGCCGGATTCTATACCAGAACAAACTCTATTTTTTTGAAGATATTTCAGGCTCCAAACTTCAGCCGTTTTTCGAAAAGGAATACATCAGCATTCCAAAAAAAGTTGAAGAGAAATATTATGGCTCCTTTATTCTAAATGCAGTGAGGAGCCAGGAAATTAACTATTCGGGATTCGAAATCATCGATCTGGCGGGTCAGAAAGAGGCGATACTCTCTGTAGAAACAGATCTTTCAGGTTATCCGATATTTATCCCTGTTTTTAAATATAACGATTACTCCATTCCTGCCGGCGATGAAGGCAAAAAGATCGCTGCATTTGAGGTAATCAATGGAAATTATGTTTTCCGTCGCTTTGATAAGGACCCACTTTGGGAAGTTGGAGTGATCAAAGCGCTTCGGGAGTTTGGATTGGAGGGTGAAACCCCGAATTTAAAATTACCTGACTCTGCGGAGGACTTCACTCAGGCTTTTTATGAGGCAATTGCCTGGCTTTCGAAGCATGACAAGGATTTAAAGGAAATCGGAATTACAGTTAGCCAGGATAAACTTGATCATATCTATTTTGCCGGTTCGCAATCACTTGAGGTGAAAGTGAACCAGGTGCACGATTGGTTTGATGTCCATGCCACGGTCACTTTTGGTCCGTTCTCCTTTCCCTTTGTCCGGTTGCGGAAGAACATTTTGGGTCATATCAGGGAATTTAAATTGCCTGATGGCCGGATCGCAATACTTCCCCTGGAGTGGTTTGCCAGGTATCATGAGGTTTTTAGTTTTGGGAAGGCTGGAGAACAGGTAATCAGGTTACAGAATTGCCATTTTATGTTAATTCCCCAAATAGCCGAAGGATATGAATCATTTGATCCTACAAAGATCGGGGAATTGTCGCGGGGTGTCATAATGCCTCAGGATAAACCGGAAGGGCTTTGTGCATCGTTGCGAAATTATCAGCAGGAGGGTTATAACTGGATGTACCATTTATATTCCAATAATTTAGGGGGGTGTCTTGCCGATGATATGGGATTGGGGAAAACAATTCAGGCGTTGACCCTCTTACTCAGATTAAAAGCGAAGGATACTACCGGACCACATTTCCAACACCGGGCATCGGGACAACTCTCCTTGTTTGTTGCCGATGAATCCATTGCCCAAAAGCAACAGCCGGCCTCCCTGATTGTATTACCTGTTTCGCTGGTTCACAATTGGGAAAGGGAGATCCTCAAATTTGCCCCATCCCTGAAGGCCTATGTTTACCGGGGCGCCAGACGGAGGGAGAAAAGTGATTTAAAGGATATTATAGCCAACTTCGATATTATCCTGACCACATACGGTACGGTCAGAAATGATGCTGATGAAATCTCGAAATATGAATTCTTCTATCTCATTCTCGATGAGAGCCAAACCATTAAAAACAGTGAGTCTAAGACCTATAAAACGATCACCAGTATCCGGTCACAACATCGCATTGTTCTGACCGGAACGCCAATCGAGAATTCATTGTCAGATCTTTGGGCTCAGATGAATTTTCTGAACCGAGGATTGCTGGGGAGCAAGAGCTATTTTAAGCAGGAGTTCATCCTTCCGATCGAAAAAGACAATCTTCCGGCAGCAAGTGAACGACTGCATAAACTGATCCATCCCTTTATGCTCCGAAGAACAAAGGAAGAGGTTGCAAAGGACCTTCCTTCCCTTACTCAGGAGACCATTGTGGTGGAGATGACACCGGAACAGTTTGAATTCTATGAAACCGAGAAATCAGCAGTAAGAAATATTCTGCTGGATAACTTTCAGGAAGAGAAACTTCAGAAATCGACCTTCTTTGTTCTGCAGGCGCTGACACGCCTTCGGCAAATTGCAATTCATCCCCGGCTGATCGATCCAGATTCCACCTTTGAATCCGGGAAGTTTAACGATATCATGAATATGCTTTCAATTCTGGTGGCTGAAAATCATAAAATACTGGTGTTTTCTTCATTTGTAAAGCACCTTGAACTGTTCGCCAGGGAATTTGCAAAAGAACAATGGAATTACAGTATGCTTACCGGAAAAACAACAGACCGCAAGCAGGTGATTGATGGATTTCAGCAGGACCCTGAAAAGAAGATTTTTTTGATCTCGCTCAAGGCCGGGGGTGTAGGACTAAACCTGACCGCTGCCGACTATATTTTTATCACGGATCCCTGGTGGAATCCTGCCGCTGAAATGCAGGCTGTTAGCCGCGCCCATCGGATCGGACAGGACAAAAAGGTCTTTGTTTACCGGTTTATCTCCGAAAACTCAATTGAAGAGAAAATTCAGCAGTTGCAGGAGAAAAAATCAAAACTGGCCAGTGAATTTGTTAACTCGAATGACCCTTTCCGGGATATCTCGAAGGACGAAGTGTTGGAACTTTTTGTATGAAATTGAAAAGGACGGAACCGGGCGGCTCCATCCTTTTACTAAAACTAACCAAACTAACTAACCTAACTAAACCTAAACTTATGAAAAAAAATGTAGCACAAAGGTACTGGGTTAACGTGTGGTTTCCCAAATGTTTAGTGTTAAATAATTGTAAAATCATACAATTTTTAAATTTACATAATTTCAAGGTCGCCGGCAGGAGCGTAGTTTCTGAAAAATGGTTCGGAATTCATATAAAATCAATTTATTCGCCGATTAAACATTTATAGGCAGTCATTTTATTCCGGAAAAAATAAATATCTTTGCGTCCTGAGTTTTTTGAGTATTTAATATAATTCAATACAGATAATTAAACCGTTTATCCAATGCAGAATAGAGGACTGATTAGGCTTTTAGCCATCTCGTTAGCTTTAGTATGTTTTTACCAGCTTTATTTCTCGTTTGTTACCTACAAGGTTGAACGAGATGCCAAAGCTTTTGGTATAAAACAGACAAGACTGAAAAATCCGGGTGCTACTCCAATGGAGAGTGAGGCTCTTGCCCAAAAGAAAGAGGCTTTATATCTTGATTCCATTGCCAGTCAACCTGTTTATAATTTTTTAGGTTTACGCAAATACACCTATCGGGAAGTTAATGAGTATGCCATTCCTCTGGGCCTTGACTTAAAGGGGGGTATGAATGTTACCCTGGAAATTTCGGTAGTTGATTTGATCAAGGCAATGTCAGGTTACAGCACCGATTCAACTTTTAACAAGGCGATTACTCTGGCTCTGAAGAATGAGAAGACTAACAGTACCGATGATTTCGTGACTTTATTTGGTAAGGCATTCGAGAAGGTTGATCCTAATGCCAAGCTTGCGGCCATATTCAATACCCTGGATTTACGAGATAAGGTGAACTTTAACTCCACCAATGCCGATGTCATCAAGGTTATCCGCAAGGAGACCAACAGCGCCATTGATAACTCATTCCAGATCCTTCGCACACGTATCGACCGGTTTGGTGTAGCTCAGCCAAATATTCAGCAGCTTCAGACCAAGGGACGTATCCTTGTGGAACTTCCCGGGGTTAAAGATCCGAAACGGGTAAGAAAATTATTGCAGGGTACCGCTAACCTTGAATTCTGGGAAACTCACGAAAACAGCGAGGTTTATCCTTACTTGCTCGAGGCGAATAAACGGTTGCGCGATATCAATGAGGCGGCCAAAGCGAATGCAGGGAACAAAGAGTTAGCAAGACTAACTTCAGCAAAAGATTCAACGAAGTCAAAAGCAAATGACCTACTGAGTGAGGTTAAAAAACATGGCAAAGACTCGCTGGCTGCAGGTTCTGCAGAAGAGATTGCCAAAAATTTCCCGCTTTTCTCTGTTTTATCTCCCAGTACATCCCGTGACGGCCAGCTCTTCCGCGGACCGGTAGTCGGATATGCCCATAGTAAAGATACAGCTGCGGTAAGCGAGTACCTCGCCTTGCCTCAGATCAAAGCAGTCTTTCCAAGAACCATGTTATTCAGATGGACTGCACAGCCTACGCAAAAAGAGGGTAATTTCTATCAGCTGATTGCTCTGAAAGTGACCAACCGTGATGGCAGGGCACCTCTTGATGGCGGTAGTGTTACAGATGCCCGTCAGGATTTTGGACAAAATAAAGCCACCAGTGTGGTTGAAATGAGTATGAATGCTGAAGGTTCCAAGATCTGGCAGCGCATGACCCGCGAAAATGTCGGTAAGAGTGTTGCCGTGGTTCTTGATAACTATGTACAGTCTTTCCCAACAGTACAGGGGGAGATTCCAAACGGACGTACCGAGATCTCCGGAAACTTCTCGGTTGAAGAGGCAAAAGATTTAGCAAACATGTTGAAATCGGGTAAGATGCCTGCTTCCGCAAAAATTATGCAGGAAGAGATTGTTGGTCCCACATTGGGTAGAGAGTCAATTGAAAGTGGTATGATCTCTTTCTTTGTCGCATTCCTGCTGGTTCTTACCTACATGATTGTATTCTACAGCAGAGGCGCCGGTCTGGCTGCCAATATGGCCCTGGGTGTCAACCTTATATTTGTTGTCGGTATTCTGGCCTGCATAGGCGCGGTACTTACCTTACCAGGTATTGCCGGTATGGTTTTAACAATTGGTATGGCGGTCGATGCTAACGTGTTGATCTATGAACGTATCGAAGAAGAGGTCATGGCAGGGAAAGGGGTCCGGCTCGCCATCAAGGATGGTTTCTGGCACGCCTACTCAGCGATTATCGATGGTCACGTAACCTCACTGTTGACTGGTATTGTCCTCTATTTATTTGGTTCAGGACCAATCAAAGGTTTCGCTACCACCTTAATCATTGGTATTATCACTTCGCTTTTCACCTCTATCTTTATTACCCGTTTGATCTTTGAACGTTGGCTGGATAAGAACAAAAAAATCACCTTTATTACCGACTGGTCGAAAAACTGGTTGCGTCATGCTAAGGTGCCATTTGTTCAAAGCCGTAAATTCTTCTATTACTTTTCAGGTACACTGATTCTGATTTCAATCTTATCATTGACCTTCAAGGGATTGAATTACTCTATCGACTTTAAGGGTGGTCGTACTTACGTGGTTCGTTTTGATCACGATGTGAACGTCGAGGAAGTAGCTAAGTCATTGGCCCCATCATTTGGCTCTTCACCTGAAGTTAAAACTTATGGTGGCAATAACCAGGTGAGAATAACCACTGATTTCAGGATTGCTGAGGATGGCGAGAATATTGATTCTGAAATTGAAGGACTCCTGTATAAAGGGTTGAAACCTTATATCAGCGCCAATATAACGGAGGATAAATTCCTTGCAGACTACCAGATGAGTTCACAAAAAGTGGGTCCTACTATTTCGGAGGATATCAAGCGACAGGCTGTATTAGCGGTTGTGTTCGCCCTGTTGATTATTTTCCTTTATATCGCCTTCCGGTTCAGAAACTGGGCGATGGGTATTGGAGGTCTGGTATCTCTGGCTCATGATGCCATTATTCTTCTGGGAACCTATTCATTGCTTGATGGTTATCTTTCCTTCTCGCTTTCTGTTGACCAGTCGTTCATCGCGGCGATATTGACCGTATTGGGTTATTCGATCAATGACACCGTGGTTGTTTATGACAGGGTACGTGAGTACCTCCATATTCATCCGAAACAGGAAACCGTAAAGACCTTTAATGATGCTATGAACAGCACCCTGCGCCGAACCTTTAGTACCTCACTTACGGTATTGATCGTGTTGGTTGCTATCTTCCTTTTTGGAGGTACTTCCATCAAAGGATTTATATTTGCGATGTTATTTGGTATCTTTATTGGTACTTATTCATCGGTATTTGTTGCAACTCCAATCGCTTACGATTCATTGCCTAAAAACAAACGAATTGAAGCCGATAAGAAATAACTGAACTTGCAAATTGTAAAAAAACCCGGCATGATCAAGGAGGGCACTGAAAAAGTATCCCTTATTAAAGTAATCCACTAAAAATTAGCTGGCAGTTGAAGTCCCATACTTCAACTGCCAGTATTTTTTTGAGAGTGATTTGAAAACTTTTAGATCAATAATGC
>Ga0316223_1000160_pt1 | contig 94485 bp, 94 predicted proteins | sample TBH18009metaG_FD_206007 | JGI IMG/M metagenome (GOLD analysis project Ga0316223, IMG submission 206007) | Freshwater microbial communities from Trout Bog Lake, Wisconsin, USA - TBH18009 | ecosystem: Environmental > Aquatic > Freshwater > Lake > Hypolimnion/Profundal zone | place: USA: Wisconsin...
AAAGATAATACTAGCAGCAGCGGAGAAAGCATTTGTACAAGCTGAGGGGGTGAGATTAGCTGCTTTTAAAGCGTTTGAGCTAGCACAAGAAGCAGTGAAACTGGAAGCTGCGGGTATTGCGGCGGAATTGTTGATAGTTGCTTTGGATGTTGCAACGAAGGCTCTCAGAGATACAGAAATCAAGGCGCTGGAGGCATGGGAGGAAGCGGCATCTCGCGCATTCGCGCGTTCTATGGAATTGAAAAAATAAATAAGTTGAATGCCACAAAATCGAGACTAAGGTCTATATTTTTGCTCCGACCTAAGGTGTAAAATCTACGGATTGCAATTAGAAACAGGTCAATTTTACTTCCTCATCTCCGGCTCGCGCCGTTCAGTTTGATCAAGTTTTTACAAAGACTTGCCCAGCGGATTCTCTGCTCAGTAGAAAATTTATTAAATAAAAAATGGATATAAAAGTAATCTCAGCCGGATCAGTAGGCACAATGATTATGAACGGTCGATTTGATTTTAGTGCTCATCGTGAATTCAAAGTCGCATACAGCGAGTTGTTACCGCAAAAGAACTTAAACCGTTTGGTGTTGAATTTTGCAGATGTGATTTATCTGGATAGTTCTGCGCTGGGCATGTTGTTGCTATTAAAGGAGCGTGCTGAAGTTGAACACAAGGTTGTTGAACTTAGCCGGGCAAACTCAACTATCAAGCAAATTTTCGACATTTCCAACTTCGGGAAGTTGTTTACTATCAACTAACATTGATAGCCGTTAATCAGGCTGCAAAACTTTTTTGCCCAGCGCGCTCAGCGCGAAGCTACTTGTCTGCTGTTATTAGGCGAGTAGCTGCTAGGTGCGGGGAGTTTCGCTCTGAGCTATCGTAGACAATATCTTTCTGCTCGAAGCATCGCTATGTGCGCTACCGCACATATAAGGTAAACGTATCCGCCTATTGTCAATTCTCCAATCCAGAGCACTTCATGCTTTGGCCCCAGCTATTGAACAACCCCTTCAGATTAGGAAGTATGATGAAAGAGGTACATGAAACGCTCGCGGCGGCAGAGGAAGCGTTATTACGTGCTGACGCCGTGAGGCTGGCAGTTCAAGGATTCGTGCCACTTCGGAGCTACGTGACAAAGAAGTAAGGTACTCCCGTGAATGGACTAATAGAAGGTCAGAATTGACAGCCTCATCTGTGACTAATTCAATGTGGCTATCGACGACATCATTTCCAAGCCGCCCGCGCAGAGCGCTAAGCGCTTTGCCTGATTTTCCTGTGTCGAACGGATGAAGTTTCTCGATGCCGAGCAGGCTGAGATTAAATTCCGGTGAATAATGCAGTGTTGAGCGCGACATCGCTAGATTTTAGCGTATGTTTTGGAGCAGATGTTCAGAACGGTGGATCATCGCTCCAAGTGCCAGTGCTGCCAAGTTCGTCACCAAATGGTATGACGGCTTCGCCATCATCGTTCTGTGAATTCTGCTGCACAGCCTGACCAACTTTTCCGCCGAGCATTTGCATTTCACTCACAATGATCTCGGTCGTGTAACGATCCTGACCTTCCTTGGTTTGCCACTTCCGCGTTTGCAGCTTCCCTTCGACGTAAATCTGCGAGCCCTTCTTCAGATACTCACCGGCAATTTCAGCCAAGCGGCGATAGAACACAAGATTGTGCCACTCCGTTTTTTCTTGCTTTGTGCCGGATTTATCTTTCCAGTTCTCAGAAGTGGCAAGCGTGACATTGGTTACGGACTCCCCTTTCGTCATTTTCTTGACGTCGGGGTCTTTGCCGAGACGGCCTATGAGGATTACTTTATTTACTGACATTGATAATTTCTAAAGGTTATGCTTTCTAAATCTGATGGTTCATTTGCCAGCGCCGATAGGCTGGCTAAAACTAAGCATGATGCCAGTATTCTCGAAACAAGAGCCTTCAAGGTGTGAGTTCCATTTTGGGTTGGTACATTTAACTGCCTCTAAGTTTTCTTAATGCTTGCACTTCCATGAGCCTTTATCATTACCGTCCACGTCAATGGCAGCGTTCATACATGCGTAGTAATCTTTTTCACGTTGTACCTTTTGATCTTCAATTTGTTTGAGTCTTGCATCCTGATCACGCCGCTGCATATCAAGTATTTGAGTTCCTGCATTCGCGCGGTATTCAAGCTCTGTTCTCCTTCTTTCTTCTGCTTGTCGCTGTATATCAAGCGCCCTATTGTTTATCTCTAAATTAGCATCGATAGCCTTATTCTCTATTTCCGCTGTCTTATCAATAGCTTTGCTTTGATTTTCGACAACCCCGTTAACCAAATTACCTTCATTATCTAGATGTTTAGAAACGTTAGCAGCATTAAGCCCATTCCCTTCGTGTTTAATGAAAAGATTATACCCAATGAGCGCCGCCGCAAAAAAAACGACCAGAGTTACCTTGTGACTTTTCCACCATACATCAGATGAGTCTTCAAAGTCATTTCTGTGCTGGGGGGATAGTGTTTGTGGATGAGTTCCTTGATCTTTTAAGCTCTGGTCATAGCGGAACCTTTTGTCTGGGTCACTTAAAGTTTCATACGCATACTGAATAAACTTGATTTGATTTAGTGACTCTTGGCTACCATCGGCCTTATATTTCTGAAGTAATCTCCTATAGGCAACTTCAATAAATTCTTGGCCTGCTTCATGGCTAACTTGGAGAATGTCATAAAAGGTTTTCTTAGTCATTGGTATTTACCTATTTGTCGAATCAGGTTGTTTCACGCCATGTAATTCTTCAACTTTCCCCGGGCGAGTATGAGTGACTCGCTCCTTAATCCCGTAATTTACATTTTTTACACTAAAATCATTTTTGTCCTCAAGCGGTGGACAAAAATACTCATCTGTTATCACTAAATGTCCCCCGGGGTATTTGGATGCTAAGCCATTGCTGATGGGCTTGGATAAATCAACTGGAGCATCACCAGAACGGTACACGACCTCTTCTGCTGAGTTAGTTACGGTGTAACAACTGGACATACATATAGATGGAATTGAAAAAAAACATAGGAATGATGTTTTAAACAATATAGACAAACTTAATTTTTCAGGCATAGGCAAGGCTACGTGCTTTAGCTTAAGTAATGCTGGAAGTGTTTTCTCTAATGACTGAATTTGCATTTTGTTCATTGCCAGTGCTGCCGTAATTTTCAACTTCTACCGGCCTCTGTTAACAGCACCTCTTTGTTTTCGAAGGTGTTTATGTGGCTTCCAAGAATACAAAACCATGTGTCAACTATGGGTATCAATTCTATGCTCTATTTTTAAAAATATATATAGTCCAAAAGTACTAGATAAAAATCCAGATTGTTAATATATTTCATAAATCCATTGAATATAAATAACAATAAATTCTACAAAATTTTTTAAAAATTTTATTGACCTTACCCCTCGCAGTATCCCTGCCCCCGTCTCCAAAAGACCGGGGGTACTTCGGATTTGGTTTCTGAAATCAGTCGAAGGAGTCCCTTTTACCACTGTCCTGCGCAAGCAAAGAAAATCCCGACACGCGATCCCCCGCGTGTCGGTTTCCGTTTGTGCTTTGTAATCCATTACGTGCCGCGTAGCGGCCCGTTCCAGTACGTTTAACAGAATTCTGGAACTGCATTCGTGCAGTTCTGAATCAGGTCGCAAACCTTGTGGCCTGCAACCCAACGACGCCAATCGGCGTCGTTTTACTTTAAAGGAGCAATACCATGCAAACATTTATCAATCTGAAAAAGAACGTCAAACCAGAAGCCGAGCAGAGCCTGACCAAGCGCTGCGCACTCAGTGTGTTCCGCGTCGTGCGTGCGGCCGCAGAATATGCGGAGGCTGCGCCAAGTCAGCTCGTCGAGAGCTTCACTGAAATTCGTGACGCATGGATTGAGTCACAGCGCCCAAACGTATAGGAGGAACCGATCATGTTAACAACTGGGTTTATCGTGTTCCTCGGTGTCGCTTTAATCATGGTCAAACTGCCAAGGCGCGTGATGCTGCGCGCCCTCAAGTACGACTTGTTAATCGACATACTGGTGAGTTGTGCAGTCTTGCTCATCCACTTTGGCACCTTCAGCGGCGTCATGGCCGCGACAGTAGCTGGGTTGTTGACCAGCCTGTTTACGTCAGGCGCGAAGAAACTGTTCGGATACATCGACGGGGACAATTACTACGTCGGCCGTATCAATCTGAACGTGGAGTGAAGACTCTGCTCGACATATTCCTATGGTCAGCAGCTGCTGAACTAGCCCGCCAAGTCATTCGGCGTGGCTGGAGACTGCTGCTGTAGGTCGACGACCGCATTACCTATCTAAATCAAGTAGCAACCCAAGCCCTGTTCGGAATTCCCCGACAGGGCATTTTTACATCTATCAAAAAGGAAAATTATCATGGCACATCTCGTAGAAACTATGGCTTACGCAAACGCAACTCCGTGGCACGGCCTCGGAAATCAACTCACACCACATCAACCACTGGAAGTGTGGCTGCGTCAGGCAGGTATGGAATGGACGATTGATTCATCGCCGGTACATTACACAAACAACGGATGTCTGTATCAATTCCCTGAGTCGAAAGTGCTGTATCGCTCAGATACCAACGACGCACTGTCCGTAGTATCGAGCCGCTATCAGGTTGTTCAACCGCGCGAGGTGCTGGAGTTTTACCGTGATCTCGTCGACCTCGGCGGCTTCGAGCTGGAAACAGCGGGCGTACTGAAAGGAGGCAAGAAGCTATGGGCGCTGGCACGCACAGGGCAGGATGCCGTGCTCCGTGGCGGCGATCAAGTCAAAGCGTACCTGCTGCTGGCAACCGCATGCGACGGCACGCTGGCAACTACTGCGCAGTTCACTAGCGTCAGAGTGGTATGCAACAACACTCTGTCCATAGCGACCAGCGATAGCCAAGGTGCAATAAAGGTTCCGCACAGCACGAAGTTCAACGCGGATAGCGTGAAGCAACAGCTCGGCATAGGCATCACATCATGGCAGAAGTTTATATTTGACATGCGGCGATTATCCGAGAAGCCGATTCACCCGTTCGAGGCACGATGCTTCTTAGTTGATCTGATCGGTGATCCATCACTGCCGTTCCACAGCCAGCCCAATAGCAAAGCTCTGAAGCGCATGTTTGACCTGTTCGCAGGTCAAGGCATGGGCAGCAATCTGGCATCCGCCAACGACACTGCCTTCGGGCTACTGAATGCGGTGACTCAGTACGTTGACCATGAACGTCGTGCACGTAGTGACGATAATCGGCTCGATTCTGCGTGGTTCGGAATGGGTGCATCAATCAAGCAGAAGGCATTGGATCAAGCGTTAGCACTCGTAGCATAAATTTCATCATGCAGTACCCCGACACGCCCCGTGCATCACGCCCGGGGCGTTTGTCATTCTAAAAAGGAAAAATATCATGAACACCATGCAGTCATCGTATTCAAGTTTGTCGGATACCGCATTACTGGAAAAGCTCATCGGCGTGCGCCAAACGCAGAAGCATTACCGGGGATCACTGGTATCAATGTTTAACACAACCCAGCCGGAACGGTGCGTGGTGGCACGCGAGTTGGTCAGGCGGTGGCTTGTGGAAGAACTTAGGCATGGCGAAATGCTAAACGCTCCGAGCGTAGTACGGGATTACTTGCGGCTGCACTTTGCTGGACGTGAATACGAATCGTTTGTGGCGATATTCCTTGATGCACAGCATCAGGTGATCGTTGCTGATGAGCTATTCCGGGGCACGCTGACTCAGACATCCGTCTACCCGCGCGAAGTGGTCAAAGCTGCGCTCAGAGCCAACGCGGCAGCGGTGATATTCAGCCATAACCATCCATCCGGCGTAGCCGAACCCAGCCAGTCTGACCGGATGCTCACCGACGCATTAAAGCAGGCGCTATCACTGGTTGATGTGCGGGTTCTTGACCACTTCATAGTGGCCGGAACCTCCGTACTCAGCTTCGCCGAACAAGGATTACTGTAGGACGCAGTAAAAATAGTAGCACCGGTCATCTTGACCACAACCGACGCGCCTCAAGCATTTCCGCTTGGGGCGTTTGTCATTCAACTTAGGAGAAATACCATGAACAACGAAACAAACTACTTCACCCAACTCGCACAAATCAACGTAAATGAGCATATCGAGCGCAAGGGACAGTTCAGTTATTTAAGCTGGCCGTTCGCCGTTGCGCAGCTTCGGCAATTCGACCCAACTGCCACTTGGGAGGTGAAACGCTTCGACGGTCTGCCGTACTTATTGTCAGAACTGGGTACGTTCGTCGAAGTGGCGGTGACTGTGCGCGGCATTACGCTGACTCAGATACATCCTGTGCTGGACAGCAAAAATCGCCCGATTGCAGTGCCAACGTCATTTGACATAAACACGTCGATACAGCGAGCACTGGTCAAGGCCATAGCCTTGCACGGACTGGGCTTGTATGTGTACTCTGGGGAAGACCTGCCAAGCTCTGACGGTCAGGATGATGTCAAACCACCAGCACAACCTACACAACCGTCACATACCAGTTCGGTACGCCAGTTTCCGAAGCCTAAGCAAGCAGGTGAGGCAGAACTGCTCACGCAGAATCAGCTCAGGTTCATCAAGCGGCTGCTTGTCGAAACTGGCACGGATGAGGCTCAGCTACTTGGCTTCATTAACTGTGACGCGCTGGACAATATCCCGAAGGCTGAGGTCAATCGCATCATCAAAATGCTTGAATCCAATAGGAAGGTGGCTTAATCATGAACGCACTACATAAGATGGTACAAGGTAGCGACGCTTGGCACGATCACCGGGCCAAGTACAGGAACGCGTCGGAGACAGCCGCAGTAATGGGGTTGTCTCCGTGGATGACTCAACACGAACTGTGGCTCGTCAAAACAGGCAGGAAGGTGGTAGAAGAAACTGCGCCCATGCGGCACGGTACAGCTATGGAACCCGTGGCTCGTGCAGCATTTGAGGAGACAACCGGAATCATCATGCAACCACAGGTGGTCGTGGACGGGCTGTATTCAGCCAGCCTCGACGGCATCACGCTCAAGGGCGATACCATACTTGAAGTGAAGGTGCCGTTCCGTGGCCCAATATCAGAGCTATGGCAGACCGTGAAATCTGGCACAGTGCCGGATCACTACTTGATGCAGGTTCAGCATCAGCTCATGGTGTCAGGCGCAGCGCGCGCATATCTCTGGGTGTATGACGGCAACGTCGGAATCAACACTCTGATTGAACCTGTTCAGACTACGTTCGATGCCATCAGAGCTGCGTGGGACGCATTCCAGCCCTATCTGGACAGCGACAGCCCGCCACCGCTGACGGAACAGGATACGAAGGCTAGGAGCGACGGTGCTTGGCGTGAGGCGGCTGAGGCATACAAGGGTTGGAAAAGCGTAGCTGATGACGCTGCGGCCAAGGCCGATGCTGCCAAAACCAAGCTCATTGAGCTGACAGCCCACAGCCGGGAATCTGGGTTTGGCGTATCTGTGACAAGATATTGGAAGCAGGGATCGGTAGACTATAAAAAGGTGCCGGAATTGGCTGGCGTCGATCTGGATCAGTATAGAGGGAAGATGCGTGAGGAGGTGCGCGTTACTTTGGAGAAGTGATTAAAAGTGGGGCTGCCGTGGCAACGGTGGCCCTGTTTCACGTCAGATTGCCGCTATGGGAAACGTAGATCACTGTTGTTCTTATTTTCTTACACAGACCTTACATGTAAAGTTTAAAATAAAATTACCTAGACAGTTATAATCTAAGTCATTGTTTTTTATGGTGCCCCGAACACGAATCGAACGTGTGACCTACCCCTTAGGAGGGGGTTGCTCTATCCACTGAGCTACCGAGGCATATTGGTTATTTAAATTCTCAGAGCGTAATGAACTGCCCCTGCTTTTTTATTTTTTGTCGCCTGAATAATTTTAAAATTATATCGTGTTATGCGGCAGACTGTCTCTAAGCGTTTGCATTTTGCTTATATGATCGATTCTCCTTGCCGCCTCAAAGCACTCTGGCGACGCTCTACTTCCTGATTGGCGTCATTCATGCATTGACGCACAAATTCAATATGGCTGAGCGCGGCGCTTGCCGCCACTTCTGGGCGACGTTCTCGGATAGCCTGCCAGATTGCGTGGTGTTGCGAACGCAACTGCTTCCATCGTTGCGGCCGCGCATGCAGATGCTCCAGATTGATTGAAACATGGCCGTGGATCAGTTTCATCAGACTGGCGGTCATGTGTCCAATCAGCACATTATGCGCTGCCTCGGCTATTGCCTGATGGAAAGCCACATCTGCATCAATACATCCCTTTATGTTGCCGCTCTCATAAGCGGTATCCAGGGCAGCATACAGGGTATCCAACCTCTCAATATCCACATTGGTTGCTCGTTCAGCAGCGAGTGCCGCAGACTGACTTTCGAGCATTTGCCGAAATTCAAGCAAATCTCTGTGAAGCATTGGATGACCACTCATCATTTCTTGCCAGGGGTTAACAAAATGGGCTTCCAGACGATCGGTAACAAAGGTCCCCCCACCGTGGCGCGTCGCGAGCAACCCCTTCGAAATCAGTTTCTGAATCGCTTCCCGCAAGGTCGGGCGCGAGACTCCCAGATCAACAGCAAAATCACGTTCTGACGGTAAACGATCTCCCGGTTTAAGCGAACCTTCAAGAATGCGCTTTTCCAGTCCGTCTGCGACGGCGTCTGAAATACGGGTAACAGTGGGGCGGCTTTGTATCATGAGAATCTTTCGTGGTAAGACCACTTTAATAATATTTTCCGATTCCGGAATAGTCAATACATATTTGACTTGACAATTTAATATTTAACAATATATAGTTTACCAACAATTGGTAAGACCACTTTACCAAATATAAAAATATCAGGAGGAGATAAGTATTATGGGGATCTCAAGGTTGTATCCATCCAAGCCGGTGGACGTCTATCTTTTCGCCACTTGCCTAATCGATCAATTCGCGCCAGAAGCCGGGCTTGACACGATTCGCCTGCTTGAGCGCGAGGGCATCAAAGTCCATTTTCCTGAACAACAAACCTGCTGTGGTCAGCCCGCCTACACCAGCGGCTATCCTGACGAAGCGCGTGCCGTCGCGCGTCAGCAACTGGATTTGTTTCCCCAACCTTGGCCGGTGGTCGTGCCATCTGGATCGTGCGCCGCCATGATGCGCCATCACTATCCCAAACTGTTTGCCGATGATCCATCACTGCTGGCCCGCTCGAAAGAACTGGCCGAACGTGTTTATGAACTGACCGAATTTCTGGTGCATGTCGTCAATTTCAAACAAGCAGATCTTGGAGCAACGTGCAAAGTCGCGCTGCATACTTCCTGCCATGCGCGCCGCGAAATGGGCTCTTACGAAACCAGCGCCGCTTTGCTGGAGAGTTTGACTCAGGTCGACGTGAAGCAACAAGCGCGTGCAGAGGAATGCTGCGGCTTCGGCGGAACTTTCTCCATTCGCTATCCGGAAATTTCAGAAGCGATTGTGAGCGACAAAGTGGAAAGTCTGCTGGCGACGGGTGCGGAGCGCGTGGTCAGCGCGGATTGCGGCTGCTTGTTCAATATTCTTGGACGCGCAGCAAAGCTGGATGAACTAGCAGGTCGCAAATCGCCTTCTTTACCGGGTGAGCACATTGCCAGCTTTCTTTGGAAACGTACCTCGGGAAAACAATCATGAGTGCCCGCGAAAATATTTTTAGGCGTCTGCGTGCTTCCAGCCCACCTGCCCCACTCCTGCCTGATGTGGGTAACTGGTACGCTACACATAATCGAAACGAAGATCAATCTCAAAAAATCGCACGTCTACGTTCTATTCTGGAAGCCGCACACGCTGAAGTGCATGACACTTCAGACGCTCATTGGCCTGAACTGCTGCTACGCATTGCGACTGAAAAAAGGCTGAAAAACTTGCTGATCGGTGCAAACACCCCGCATGGAAAGTTGCTTGAGGCATTGCAACCCGAACAGTTGAAACTCGTACGCTATGATCGTCCGATTGAATCGTGGCGCGACCAGCTGTTTGATGAGATTGACGCCTCACTCACTTTGGCTAGAAGTGCTATCGCAGAAACCGGCAGTCTGATTTTGTGGCCTAATTCGTCCGAGCCCCGTCTGATGTCACTGGTGCCGCATATTCATTTTGCTCTGCTTGACGTATCCACCATCCATGCCGATTTGCACTCGGCCATACAGGCGGAAGGATGGAAAGAGGCAATGCCGACCAATGCGCTGCTGATTTCCGGCCCCTCCAAGACTGCCGATATTCAACAAACGTTGGCCTATGGCGCACACGGCCCGCGCGAACTGATTGTTTTGTTGTGCCATCAAGCGGAAGGGACTAATCCATGAATCAGATTATCCCCATCCATCCCGATACTGATTTCAAGGACCGCAGCCGTGCCGCAGTAAACGATCCGGCTCAACGCAAAAACTTTCGCGGCGCCATGGATTTTCTGCAAGAAAAACGCCGGGGTCAATTTCCCGACCAGGATGAACTGGCAGGCCTGCGCGAACTCGGCTCCTCCATTCGCCGGTATAGCCTTGCGAAGCTGCCCCAGTTGCTCGAACAACTTGAAAAAAATCTGATTGCCAATGGCTTTCAGGTACATTGGGCGGAAACAGCCGATGAGGCGAATGCCATTGCGCTCACCATAGCACGCCGACACAATGCCCGAACCATCGCCAAGGGTAAGTCGATGGTCAGTGAGGAAATCGAATTTAATCACGCGATGGCCGCTGCGGGGATTGATGCATTTGAAACGGACATGGGCGAATACATTGTTCAGCTGGCCGATGAAAAACCCTCGCATATCATCATGCCGGCCATACACAAAACCAAGCAACAAATCGCGACGCTATTTGCAGAGAAAATCCCCGGTATCGACTATACCGAAGACGTTGATGCACTGATCAAGATTGGCCGACAAGTGCTGCGTCGCAAATTTGCAAATGCTGACATTGGCCTTTCCGGTGTTAATTTTGCAGTGGCCGAAACCGGAACACTGTGTCTGGTCGAAAATGAGGGAAACGGGCGCATGTGTACCACGGTTCCGAGAGTTCATATCGCTGTAACCGGAATTGAGAAAATTGTAGAAAAACTTGAGCATGTGCCGCCGCTCTACAGTTTGTTGACCCGCTCGGCCACGGGACAGTCGGTCACAACGTATTTCAATCTGATTAGTCACCCTCGCCAGGCAGGAGAAAAGGACGGCCCCGAAGAGGTCCATTTGATTCTCCTTGACAACGGGCGCACGCAAGCTTACGCCGATGAACAACTTCGTTCCACCCTGCAATGCATCCGCTGCGGAGCCTGCATGAACCATTGCCCGGTTTACGCACGCATCGGTGGCCATGCCTACGGTACCACTTACCCTGGCCCGATCGGCGCCATCGTTTCACCGCACATGCTGGGCCTGAATGCCACGTACCCGCTGGCTTTTGCCTCGACACTGTGCGGCGCCTGCGTCGAAGTCTGTCCTGTGAAAATACCAATAACTGACATTCTGATCCGATTACGAAATGAAGCTCAGGCACAACCAGATAGCGCTGATGCCACTTTGCGCGGTAGCGGTGCCGGGCGTAATGCCCAGACAAGCGCCCTATGGAAAGTCTGGTCGCTGATCTATAGCCGACTCCGAATCTATCGCTTGACTTCCTGGCTCATGAGCCGTGGTCGTGCCCTGTCACCTATCGAGCAGGGAGCCTGGACCCGTAGCCGCACTCCGCTCATTCCCGCAGCAAAACGCCTGCGCGACCTGATCCGGGAGAGAAAGCTTTGAGCCCGCTGCTCAAGGCGTTATCTGACATTCTGCCCGAACGCCAGATTATCACCGACAATTTGCGTCGCCTCGCTTATGGTACGGATGCCAGTTTTTACAGGATGATTCCTGAGGTGGTTGCCGTGGTCGAAAGCGAAGAAGAAGTTCAGGCGTTGCTCCAGATAACACGCTCTCATGGTCGTCCAATCACCTTTCGTGCGGCAGGAACCAGTCTTTCAGGTCAGGCAGTGACCGATGGTGTTTTGGCATTACTCGGGGAAGGTTTCGCCACCTGCGAAATTGCCCCCGACGCTGCCACGGTCCGCGTCGGCCCCGGCATGATCGGCGGCGAAGTGAATTACCGCCTCGCCCCGCACGGACGTAAAATCGGCCCCGACCCTGCATCAATCAACGCCTGTAAGATCGGGGGAATTGCCGCGAATAATGCTTCCGGCATGTGTTGCGGCACCGCTCAGAATAGCTACCGCACATTGGCCGGTCTGCGTGTAATACTGGCCGATGGAACCGTGCTTGACACCGAAGATTCCTCCAGTGTTTCAGCCTTTCGATACAGCCATGCCGCCTTGCTGGGTGAACTTGAACGTATGGGCAACGACACGCGTGCCGATGTGGAATTGGCCGCGCGTATCCGCCACAAGTACAAGATCAAAAACACCACCGGTTACAGTCTCAACGCCTTGGTTGACTTCGAAGATCCGATCGACATTCTGGCACATCTGATGATCGGCTCGGAAGGCACGCTGGGATTCATATCCAGGATCACTTACCGGACGGTAGTTGAAGATCCTTGCAAGGCCAGTGCGCTGGTGTTCTTCCCGACGATCGAATCCGCATGCCAAGCGGTTATCAGACTCAAACCGCAACCCGTATCGGCAGTCGAGTTGCTTGACCGAGCAGCTTTACGATCCGTCGAAAACAAACCGGGATTGCCGGATATCATGCGTAGCCTGAGCAACGATGCAGCCGCTTTACTGATCGAGGTTCGTGCTGAAAATGCCGCGCTTCTCCAGCACCGCATTAGTTCCGCGCTGGATGCACTGTCCGGTATCTCGACCGTTGAACCCGCTGCTTTTTCGACCGACGCCGCTACCTGCGAAATGTACTGGAAGGTCCGCAAAGGGACATTCCCCTCGGTCGGTGCCATGCGTCGCGCAGGTACGACTGTGATCATCGAAGATGTGGCTTTTCCGGTTGAATCACTGGCTTCGGCTACACTCGACTTGCAGACTTTGATGCTGCAGCACGGTTACGCAGAAGGAATCATTTTCGGCCATGCGCTCGAAGGCAATCTGCATTTTGTGTTTACCCAGGATTTTTCCGACGCCGCCGAAGTGGATCGCTATGCCCGCTTCATGGATGACATCTGCAAACTTGTGGTCGGCAAATACGATGGTTCACTTAAAGCCGAACACGGCACCGGCCGCAACATGGCTCCTTTTGTCGAAATGGAATGGGGACATCAGGCGACCGTTTTAATGCGGCAAATCAAAAAACTTTTCGATCCGGACGGTTTCTTAAATCCCGGAGTGATCCTCAATGACGATCCTCATGCCCACTTAAAAAACCTTAAGCCGATGCCGGCTGCCGAAGTCATTATTGACCGTTGCATCGAGTGCGGATTCTGTGAGCCGCTGTGCCCTTCACATAGATTGACGCTCTCCCCCCGCCAGCGCATCGTCAGTTGGCGAGAACTCTCCCGGCGCGCAGCTTCGGGCGAAAGTGCAACTGATGTCGAGGGCGATTTTGCCTACTACGGACTGGATACCTGCGCAGGCTGCGGGTTGTGTTCCACCGCTTGCCCGGTGTCCATTGACACGGGAGAATTGACCCGCCTCCTGCGCGGCCGGGGCTTGGGCAACGCCTCGCGCAAAATCAGCGAGTGGACTGTGGATAATTTTGGCAAAATCGCCACGGCATCACGCGTCGGTTTAAGCATCGGCCATGTTGTAACCGGCCTAGTGGGTGACGACCTTGTGGCGCGACTATCCGGCGGAGTGTGGAAACGGGGCATGCCGCAAGCCGGGAAGCTTCCTGCACCCTACAAGGGTAGCGGTGATCCCGTGGTTTATTTTCCAGCCTGCAGCGGCCGCATTTTTGGTTCAAATCACGCTGATGAGGCAACCTTGCCTGAAGTCGTGATGGAACTCCTGGTACGTGCCGGCTATGCGCCACGCTTGCCCGAAGGCTTCGATAAACTCTGCTGCGGTCAGATGCTCGCCAGCAAAGGGATGGCCGAGGAGGCAACACAAATGGCCGATGCCGTGACGGCTGCTTTATTGAAAGCTGCCGACAATGGACAGGGTGGCTTTTATCCTGTGATTATGGATGCAAGTTCTTGTTCGGTGCGTATGCAAACTCAACTTGCCGGCCGCCTGCAGCTTTACGATTTCCACGAATTTGCCCACGATGCTTTGCTTCCGCGCTTGAGAATCACGCGCAAACCCGGCCCCATTGCACTGCATATTAATTGCAGCGTGCGCCGCTCGTCCTCGGATGCCAAGTTGCGCCGGTTAATCCAGGCCTGCACAGAAGAAGTGGTCGAACCCGCCGGCGTCACCTGCTGCGGATTTGCCGGCGATCGCGGTTTCATCGTGCCTGAATTGAACGTCCACGCTTTGCGCAAAATCCATGAAGCACTGCCGTCCAATTGCCACGAAGGGGTGTCGACTAATCGCACCTGCGAAATCGGCCTCACCGCCGAAACAGGTCGCCCCTATCATTCAATCGCTTACTTGCTCGAAGAATGCAGCCGGACAGAAGCCATGAACTGTTAATAGACCCAAAGCTTTTTCATACCCGATACCGTTTTTATAATTACAACAGAGGAGAATTAAACATGCAGACTTGGCAACAGATCTATGACCCCTTGGGAAACATTTGGTTGTCATCGCTCATCGCGGCGATTCCAATCATTTTTTTCTTTGTTGCCTTGGCAGTGATCCGCATGAAGGGATACCTCGCAGGCACGATCACGGTCGCCCTTGCACTCATGGTCGCAATCTTCTTCTACAACATGCCGGTGCCCATGGCGTTCGCAGCCGCCGCTGACGGCTTTCTGTTCGGCTTGTGGCCAATTGCATGGATTATCATCAGCGCCGTATTTTTATATAAGGTCACTGTTAAGACCGGACAATTTGAAATCATCCGCGCCTCGGTCGTATCCGTCACCGAAGATCAGCGTTTGCAAATGCTGCTGGTCGGATTCTCATTTGGCGCTTTCCTCGAAGGCGCTGCAGGTTTTGGCGCGCCGGTGGCAATCACTGCCGCCCTCCTGGTGGGGCTGGGTTTCAATCCTCTGTATGCCGCAGGCCTATGTTTGATTACCAATACGGCTCCGGTCGCTTTCGGCGCAATGGGTATTCCGATTATTGTCGCGGGACAAGTCACTGGCATCGACGCATTTAAAATCGGTGCCATGGCCGGTCGCCAATTGCCCCTGTTGTCGGTCATGATCCCGTTCTGGGTAATCATGATCATGGACGGCTGGCGTGGCGTGCGGGAAACCTGGCCGGCCATTCTGGTGTGTGGCGGCACCTTCGCCGTAACACAGTTTTTTACAGCAAATTTTATCGGCCCGGAATTGCCTGATATCACCTCGGCACTGGTGAGTCTGATTTCGATTACCGTTTTCCTGAAATTCTGGAAACCGAAAAATATTTTCCGCTTCCCCGGTCAGGAAATCACGATCAAAGCGGAAACCCACGAGTTCGGGAAAATTTTCAAAGCGTGGTCACCCTTTGCCATTCTTACCCTTTTTGTCACTGTCTGGTCGCTTAAGCCGTTCAAAGCTCTTTTCGGAAAAGGCGGGGATTTGGCTTGGACAGTAATTAGCACCCCCGTACCCATGCTCGACAAACTGGTCATAAAAATGCCGCCTATCGTCAACGTTCCCACTCCTTACGGCGCCGTGTACTCTTTCAACTGGCTATCGGCAACCGGTACCGCAATCCTGCTCGCTACCATAGTCAGCATGCTGGTGCTACGGATGAAGCCAGGGGAAGCGATCAAGACCTTCGGCAGTACGTTGATCGACTTGAAATTACCCGTTTTCTCGATTGGTTTGGTGTTGGCTTTTGCCTATATTGCCAACTACTCCGGTTTGTCTGCCACCTTGGCGTTACTGCTGGCGGGAACGGGTTTGGCCTTTCCGTTCTTCTCGCCTTTCCTGGGGTGGCTGGGCGTGTTTCTGACCGGATCGGACACCTCCTCCAACGCCTTGTTCTGCAACCTGCAAGCGAACACAGCCCATCAGATCGGCGTCAGCGATACTCTCATGGTTGCCGCCAATTCAACCGGGGGAGTCACCGGCAAAATGATTTCCCCCCAGTCCATCGCTGTGGCGTGTGCTGCGGTAGGTCTGGTAGGGCGTGAGTCCGACCTGTTCCGTTTTACTCTGAAACATAGTTTGATGCTGGCTGGATTGGTCGGGGTGATAACAACCATTCAGGCTTATTTCTTAAGCTGGATGATCCCGTAAGCTGAATTAACCCGCCCATACCCAATTCTGTGGTTACGGGCGGGTTTTGATTTACTTTAACGAATCCAGCCAAATCTCAATCCCCTGGGTGTTCAATTCAAGATCCGATTCCCAGATTTCGAGCAATGACTTTTCCGGAAGCGTGCAACCGTGATTGTGAATTTCCCCCAGCAGGTAACTTGTCATTGCCGCTTTGATTCGCTCATGCCGGACATCTCCGGCAGTTCGTTCTGCAAGCGCCAGTTCAACCAGAGCATCAACCCGGCGAAGCAGGTCTTCGCCGCGTTGGGCAACCTCATATAACTGACCGTAATGCGTCAAGTACATGGCACTCGGCGAAAGCGCCAACAAACGGCGAATCGAGGCGCGCATCACTTCCGGATCAAACTGACTGGGTGAAGTTGTTGGAAAAATAAACTGCCTCCCCTCCACATCCAACTCGCGATATGACAGCCCGAAAATGTCACCGGTAAATATGCCACCAGTTTGCTCATCCACAATGCAAATGTGATGCCGTGCATGGCCGGGAGTATCCATGCAAATCAATTTGCGCCCAGCAAGAAACAACTCATGTCCATCGACTGCCTCGATAATGCGCTCGGCGGGTATGGGCACAATTTCACCATAGACCCGCTGAACATAGTCCTCCCCATAAACTGCAGACACCCCGGCAACCAGCTTGGAGGGTTCCGCCATATGCCGCGAGCCGCGCGGATGAACGACAAGTTTAGCTTTGGGAAAGGCCTGCATCATTACGCCGGCTCCACCCGCGTGATCCAGATGAATGTGGGTCAAAATCACATAATCCACCGCATTCTCATCCAGACCGAGTTTTTTTAATGCCTCGCATACATTGGGCAGAGAATCATTTGTGCCGGTATCGATGAAAGCAACGCGACCTTTCTCAACGATCATATGTATGGCAGCGAGTATTGGCCGCACATACAACGCATCGAATGCAATAATTCCGTTGCCATAATCTCTCAGGTCAAACATTGATAAACTCCTTTTTTATTTTATGTTCGGCTACACAAACAATCCGATCAAATCGTATTAATAACATGCCAGACATTTTATACGACCATTCACGTCAGACACGCCCAAATATTGTTGACTCCCACCGGACACCATTTGTAATATATTTCGCACCTCAATCGTAAGCGCAAAATAGTACGAATGGAATACGAATGAAATCCATTACTTAATCGATTGCGTTGCATCTTTAAAAGCTCGCGTTTGATGAAGTATAAATTTGAATTTTCGATAAAGTTTGTAGTGCTTTTAATCGGCAGGAGGATTAAAATTATCTGCTTAAATCAGGATTCTTGTATGTATCGGCATACGATCATATCAAAAATAATAAAATCAAGTCTCCGGTAAAAGTTCACCAATTTTTAGTTTGAGTGCTCTAATTTGAAGTTTAGGAGCCCAATAGATTTAATTTTATTTAGTCGACAACAATAAGGAGGCAGCATGAGTAGCGATTCAAAAGAAAATCGTATTTTTCATCCCAGCAAGCTTACGGTAGATCAGGCAGCCGTATCAGGAATGGATGCTTATAAAGCGCTTTGTGCTGAGGCGGATCGGGACTACGAAGGATTCTGGGCCGGGCTTGCGCGTGAACTGCTGATATGGCAAAAACCCTTCACCCACGTTCTGGACGAATCGAAAGCTCCTTTTTACCGCTGGTTTGACGATGGCGAGTTGAACGTATCATACAATTGCCTTGATCGTCATCTGGCTGCCAACGGGGATAAAACAGCTATTATTTTTGAAGCTGATGATGGCTCCTCAACTGCCGTGAGCTTTCGCTCTCTCTATCATCAGGTATGTAAACTTGCCAATGGGCTTAAATCGCTTGGGTTGAATACCGGTGACCGCGTGGTCATCTACATGCCAATGGGAGTTGAAGCTGTAGTTGCCATGCAGGCATGCGCCCGTCTGGGACTGATTCACTCGGTGGTGTTTGGTGGCTTCTCTGCAAAAAGCCTGGTGGAACGTATTTATGACGCCAAGGCACGCGTTGTCATTACTTGCGATGGCCAATTTCGTGGCGGCAAGCAATTGCCATTGAAACCGGCGGTAGACGAAGCCCTGCAGGATCCGTTGTGTGATTGCATTGAAAAAGTCGTCGTATTCAAGCGCACTAATGCCCCCATTACCCTCGATCCAAAACGTGAAATCTGGTGGAATGATCTGATTGCCAACCAGCCTGACACCTGCGACCCGGTATGGGTGAATGCCGAGCATCCGCTGTTCCTGCTCTACACTTCAGGCTCTACCGGAAAACCCAAGGGCGTACAACATTCGTCGGCCGGTTATCTGCTCCATGCCATGAACACCATGCGCTGGACTTTTGATGCAAAAGACAATGACGTATTCTGGTGCACCGCTGATGTGGGCTGGATCACCGGCCACAGTTATGTTGCATATGGTCCGTTAGCTTTGGGCATCACACAGGTTGTGTTCGAGGGTATCCCGACTTATCCGGATGCTTCGCGTTTCTGGAGTGTCATTGAAAAACACAAAGTCAGCATTTTCTATACTGCTCCTACCGCGATCCGCTCGCTGATAAAACTGGGGAATGATTTACCCAAGCAGCATGATCTTTCCAGTCTGCGTTTGTTGGGTTCCGTAGGAGAGCCAATTAATTCCGAAGCATGGTTGTGGTTCTATAATGAAGTGGGTGGCGGCCGTTGCCCGATCATGGACACGTTCTGGCAGACAGAAACCGGCGGCCATGTCATTACCCCGTTGCCCGGTGTGACACCTTTAATACCTGGCTCCTGCACCCTGCCCTTCCCCGGTATGCAAATTACAGTGGTTGATGAAGCAGGCCATGAAGTGGAATGGGGCACCGGGGGTTTCCTGGTGATCAAGAAACCCTGGCCTTCAATGATCCGCACGATCTGGAATGATCCGGACCGTTACCAGAAATCCTACTTCCCTGAAGATTTGGGTGGCAAACTGTATCTGGCGGGAGATGGTGCAATACGCGACAAAGAAACCGGTTATTTCACCATCATGGGTCGTATCGATGACGTGTTGAACGTCTCGGGCCATCGCATGGGCACGATGGAAATTGAGTCAGCTCTGGCAACCAATCCGCTGGTTGCAGAAGCTGCCGTCGTGGGCAAGCCGCATGACATCAAGGGTGAGGCGATTGTTGCCTATGTCGTATTAAAAGGCGAACGCCCGCAAGGTGAAGAGGCCAAGAAAATTGTTGCCATCCTGCGTGACTGGGTCGGCAAGGAAATCGGCCCGATCGCCAAACCTGATGACATCCGTTTCGGTGACAACTTGCCTAAAACCCGCTCGGGAAAAATCATGCGGCGTTTGCTGCGTACCTTAGCCAAGGGGGAAGAAATTACTGCGGATATTTCAACTCTGGAAAATCCGGCTATTCTGGATCAACTCAAACAATCTGTTTCTTAAGACAATTTTAGTTAATTTCAATTTTAAGGCTGGGATTTTTATTCCAGCCTTATTTTTTTGTTGACACGTATTACTTTTGTAGTACAATACGATTACTTTAGAAATTTGATCGGAGTAGAAATGGCACTAAAACCTATTACATTAAGGCTGGATGAAGAAGAGTACGACAGACTCAAAGCTCATCTTGAAGCTTTCGGCGACCCGGATATCAACGTTGCTTATGTCGTGCGTTCTTACATTCGAGATCTGAATCGTTCGCTGCCGTTTATGCTCAACTCCGGTTGGGATCTGAAAAATTATTTTGGTATGCTGGGTTCATGGCTGAAGCAATTTGGTGCCATGAAAGATGTCGACATGTTTAAAATGATGAGCAATCCATGGACACTGTGGTCAGGCAACGAAAACGATCCAGCTTCCGGCGAAGTTCATTTGGATACTGCGGCAAAAACAAAACACCCTAACTAATTAAGGTACCTTGACCATGATGACCGAACAACAGATGCGCATGATGCTGGAAATGTTTTCCAATCCGATGTTCAAACAAGGTGCAAATGAATTTTTGAAGATTGCCCAGCAACAAGGTATTGAAGCGGCTAACAAGTTTTGGGGTATTTCGACGGAAAGCCAGGCCTTTCCGGGCGTCGACAAAATGATGGGCCGCATGTCGGAGATTTACCAGGCAATGGGCTTTGTACCGCAAGCCAAATATGACGAGTTATTGAAAGAAAATACAACGCTTAAAAATGAAATACAAATGTTAAAAAATACGCTGGGTGAACTGCAACAAAAATATATGGCAGAACACGGCGCTAAAGCACAGCAAGCCTGGCAAGAAATTGTAGATAAGCAACTGGATATGAGCCGCGAAGTCACCAAAAGTTTTTTTGATGTACTGAAGCAAAACCCGCCTAACCAAGGCAAATAATTTTTTAAACTTTGAAAGGAAATAAAATGGAAAAGCAACTCGAGTATTTTGATGTATTGGCAAACGCTCAAAAGCAAGTTTTCAACAATCTGCTGAGCGTACAAAAAGATCTGCGCACACAATGGATTGACATTGTTGGCAAGTCCTATGCAGCACTGACCAGCATTCCTGGCGTGCCTGAAACAGCACAAACCAAGGAAGCACTGGCACACTTCAACACGTGGTTCGGTACTGTGGCTAACAGCTCCAAGAGCGCAACTGAAGAAGCCCTGAAAACTCAGGAAAGCTGGATCAGCGCCTACGAAAAGCAAGTATTGGTGAGCCGTGGCGTTCTGAAAAACATCATTGATCTGGCTGCTCCAGTTGAGCTGGCTACACCGGCAACCAAAGCAAAAGCCAAAGCAGCCTAAGTCCGACTTAATTTATTTTAAACTTGAAAGGAACGAAAATGGATAAGCAATTAGAATATTTTGACACTTTGGCAAACACGCAAAAGCAAGTTTTCAGCAGCTTGCTGACCGCCCAAAAAGATTTGCGCGCGCAATGGGTCGATGCCATAAGCAAAACACATGCAGCCTTCACCAGCATCCCCGGCCTGCCTGAGACACCGCAAACCAAGGAAGCACTGAACCAATTCAACACATGGTTCAGCACCGTTGCCAACAATTCGCAAACCGCCACTGAAGAAGCTCTGAAAACACAGGAAAGCTGGATTGCCGCTTATGAAAAGCAATTGGCAGTAAGCCGTGATGTGCTGAAGAATTTCATTGAAATTGCCAACACAAGCAAAACTAAATAAGTCTTAGTTTAAACTTATGCAATGCAAATCCGCGTCGGCACCTCTAGGTTGCCGACGTCAGTTTGCCCCCGATACCAAGCGCCCAATTGCCCGGCGAGACTGAAGAGGAATGAAAGTGGAAAACCCCAGTAATTACTTAGATGGTTGGATGAAAATACAACAGCAGGCTGTCAATGCGTTGCGTGATCAGGCTTTACAGGTGCAGTCGTTGTACCAGAATGGGACTGCCGCCAGTGACAACCCATTTACAAGTTGGAGCAAATCCGTATTAGAAGCTTTCCCTTTCGGCGCCGATGGAAATTTAGCCAAGGATACCTTCAGCAAAACGCAATTTGGCACGGAAGCCATGCAAAAACTGTATGAGCTCTGGCAGCCATTGCTGAACGCTATTCGTGATAAATCGATCGATCCAGCCAATTATGGCAACTTGACCGACCCGACTAAAATCAAACAGTTGTTTGACAAGCTGTTCAACTTTGACTTCGATGCAATTGCCCAACTGCAAAATCAGACCAAGCAATTTTCCGATCTCTACGAACAATTCGGCAAGCCTTGGGCCGATGTTGCAAAAACCCAGTCGGCTAATTTCCTTAATGGAGATTTCTCGCAAAATTCTCTACAGCCTGAAGCAATTTTCACGCAATTGAAGGCTTCAATGGCACTGCTGGAAAACTCAACCGGAAGAATATTCAGCGTCCCTGCTTTGGGTAAAGATCGCGAAAAAATCGAACAAATGTCGAAATATGCAAAAGCGCTTTCAACATTTTCGAGCAAACAGGCTGAATACTATCAGTTAATGCAGGCCACCGGATATGAAGGCACGCAAGCTGTCATTAAGGCCGTCGCCGCTAAAGTGGGAGCCGGTGAGAAATTCGAAAAATTTGATGACTTTTTCGCCTTGTGGATCGATAGCAACGAGAAAACATTCAACAAACTTTTCCAAACTAAAGAGTTCTCTGCAAAGCGTAATGCAATGACCGACGCAGGCTTTACCGCGCGCAAAATGTATAACGAAATTATTGAAGGCCAACTTTTCGATCTTCCTATTGCCCGCCGCTCAGAAATGGACGAGGTATACAAACTCGTGTATGACTTGCGTAAAAAGGTGAAAAGTCTGGAATCACAAGTTCAAGAATTGAAAACTCAACGTTGAAATCCAAGGACCCATTGTCATGAATAACCTCTTTTCAAATTTTGATGCAAAAGCAGCAATCAAGCAGTTAAGTGATGTAAACAGCAAACTGATGAAGGGTGCTGAGCTCCTCACTGACATTGATGATATTGATGTTGGCACTACCCCAAAACAGTTAATTTACGAAGAAGACAAGCTCACTCTTTTTCATTACAAACCCGAAGCCAAGAAAGCCTGCGGCATCCCTGTGCTGGTTGTTTATGCGCTGGTTAACCGGCCTTACATGCTGGACATTCAACCCGATCGCAGCTTCATTCGCAACCTGCTCAATCTGGGATTGGATGTGTACATTATCGACTGGGGCTATCCGACTCAATCCGACCGTTATCTGAGCATGGATGACTACATCAACGGTTATATTGATAACTGCGTCGATGCAGTACGCAAGCATGCCAAGACTGAAAAAGTCAGTCTGATGGGCGTGTGCCAAGGCGGAACCTTCTCGGGTATTTATGCTTCGCTTCACCCGGAAAAAGTGCACAACCTGATCACACTGGTTGCCCCGTTTGATTTCACCACCGATGACGCTCTGTTGTTCAACTGGTCCAAATCAATGGATGTTGATGCTTTGGTTGACGCTTATGGCGTAGTACCGGGCAACCTGATGAATGACGGCTTCCTCATGCTCATGCCATTCAACCTGAATATCAAGAAATACGTTGATATGCTCCATGTCATGGAAGACAAGGAAAAGCTGCTTAATTTCCTGCGTATGGAAAAGTGGATTTTTGATAGTCCCGGTCAAGCGGGTGAGTGTTTGCGTCAGTTCGTCAAGGATCTGTACCAAGGCAACAAACTTGCCAAAGGTACTTTGAAATTAGGCGACAAGACAGTCAATCTTGGCGACATCAATATGCCGATTCTGACGATCTACGCTGCTGCGGATCATTTGGTTCCACCAGCCGCGACCAAAGCATTAAATGATTTGGTCAGTTCTGAAGATAAAACCCTGTATGAATTTCAGGGCGGCCACATTGGGGTATTTGTTGGCGCTCGTTCCCAAAAGGAATTGGCACCTGCGATTGCAAAATGGTTAATCACACGGGACGTTTCTGCCCCTCTCAAGGCAAAGGAAGCCCCGAAGAAATCACCTGCCCCGGTAATTGAGAAACCGGTTGCTGTAGTCACTGAGGTAGCCAAACCGGCTGCGGCAAAGCCTGCAGCCAAACCCGCAGTCAAGAAAGCCCCGGTTGCCAAGGCGACCACTACCAAGGCAGCACCGGCAAAAGCAACTAAAGCCAAAGTAGCGGCAAAACCAAAACCAGCAACACCCAATGCTGTTCCTGAAGTTTTTAAAGCAACCTTCAAGAAACCGGCAAAATAATAAGTCTCTACGAGACCTCGAAATTAAACACGGCAGCCAGCCTGCCGTGTTTAAAAATGGCAAGTATATTTAATATTGTAATTAGTCAGGAGTATTAACATGAGCAAACGTATTGCGTTGGTAACAGGCGGAACGGGCGGTATCGGTAGCAGCATTTGCAAACAGCTTTGTGCAGATGGTTTTACTGTCGTTGCCAATTACATTGCCCCGGAAGAAGCTAAAGCGCAGGCCTGGCTGGCAACTGAACGTGCAGCAGGTAGAGATGTACATATCGCTGAGGGTGATGTATCGAATTTTGAGTCCTGTACGGCCATGGTTGCCAAGATCAAGGCAGAAGTGGGAAACATCAGTGTTCTGGTGAACAATGCCGGCATCACTAAAGATGGCGTGTTCAAAAGAATGCCTCTGGAAAACTGGAATGATGTACTGAATATCAACCTGAACAGTGTGTTTAATGTTACTCGCCAAATATTGGATGATATGTTGGCTCAAGGTTGGGGACGCGTGATTAATATGTCTTCAGTCAATGGTCAGAAAGGCCAATTCGGACAGACCAACTACTCTGCTGCAAAAGCAGGCATGCACGGTTTTACCAAAGCTTTGGCTCAAGAAACAGCGTCCAAAGGTATTACTGTCAATACGATCTCGCCCGGTTATATCGGTACCGAGATGGTTATGGCAATCAAGCAAGAAGTCCGCGACCAAATTATTTCAACTATTCCAGTTGGACGTTTGGGCAAACCGGAAGAAATCGCAAAATTGGTTTCTTACTTGGCCTCGGATGATGCCGCTTTTATTACTGGCTCCAATATCGCTATTAACGGCGGTTTGCACATGTGCTGATAGCTCAATTATCTGCAAGCAAAAAGCCCCGACTTTGTTCGGGGCTTTTTTTATCACCCAATTCTTTAGCAAATCTGCCTAATTGCAGGCACGTTACCAGACCTGCAATCAAATTTCAAAAGTCACACCTTCGTAACCCAATTAAATCACATTAGTATTCGATAAGTAATTGAAATAATATAATATTCGATTATTAAATATGTTAAAAAGAAGTATTGCAATATTTGGTTGACATGGACTTGCCTGTCATTAAAATAACTAAAAGATATGTGCTAGTCATGAGTTTGACTTGTTTTTCTAATAATAAGGCTGATGCATATTAGGGGTAAACATTCAGTCAGATAGTGCAACCCCGATTCTGAATCATAAATCAAGAGGAGAATAAAAATGGCAAGAGTAGCATTAGTAACGGGTGGCATGGGTGGACTGGGTGAAGCAATTTGCATCAAGCTGGCAGAACTTGGCTACAAAGTAGTTACGACACATAGCCCCAGCAACAAAAACTCGGCAGAATGGCTCAAATCGATGAAAGAATTGGGTAATGAGTTTTATGCTTATCCCTGCGATGTGGCTGATTATGATTCGTGTGTCTCCTGTGTCGCACAAGTGGCTAAGGAAATTGGTCCAATCGACGTACTGGTCAACAATGCTGGTATCACTCGGGATACCACTTTCAAGAAAATGACCAAAGCTGACTGGGACGCAGTGATTCACACCAATCTCGATTCCACATTTAATATGACTAAGCAAGTCATGGACGGTATGACAGAACGCGGCTGGGGACGTGTGATCAATATTTCATCGGTCAACGGACAAAAGGGTGCATTTGGACAAACCAACTATGCAGCAGCCAAAGCCGGCATGCACGGATTTACCAAAGCACTGGCTTTGGAAGTTGCTAAAAAGGCCGTCACCGTGAATACTATTTCACCGGGTTACATTGGAACCAAGATGGTCATGGCGATTCCTCAAGATGTACTGGAAAGCAAAATCCTGCCATTGATCCCTCAGTCTCGCCTTGGCAAACCCAACGAAATTGCAGGACTGGTCGCTTACCTTGCTTCTGACGAAGCGGCTTTCGTTACCGGAGCAAACATAGCAATTAACGGTGGTCAGCACATGTACTAGCCTAACGAGTCACTATGCTTGCTACCCCAAGCATAGTGATTGTTTTAATCTTTTAGCAAAGCAATCTTAAGTTCGCTGATATCACTCAACGCGATGCGTAATATGGGTTGACCTTCCTCAGAAGCTCTCCGCGCGCAATCCAAATGAGCATAAAATATTGACTGATCTGCACGCACCATAGCCAGATCGAGCGATTGCTTTTCAAAGCTTTCCACTGACATCATGTTGACAAAAAGGCGATCCCAACGATCCCTGTCTTGAGGGGACACTAACTTTGAAAAACGTCGATTAATCAGTTTTGAATGCTCTAACCCCAGCAGCATACAACCCGTCAAGTTAATCTCGTTAATTAAACTCTCTTTGCCAAGAGTGGCATAGCAGATTGGAGCAAAATCAAAAAGGTCTACATAGCGATCACGTGATGCTTCCAGACAAAAATGTGACGCACGCAATTCCTCATTCTGCATTTCCAATTCAATCTGATGAACCTTGAGCTCGTGCAGAAGTTCATGTAACAGTTCTTCGCCGGGCTGCGGATCGATCAACTTGATCGGTTTCCGATCAAGTTTAGCCTCCGCAATCTTACGCAATTGCCCTGGCTCGCTTGGTTCTCTGGTCAAAGTACTTCCCTATAGGATGCTGATAATGCGGGACTGCCCAGGACATATTAATTCCTTTTACGTAGCATTTTCTGCAGCAACTGAATTGTCTGACCAGTCTAACCCTCTATTAGCGGCTCCGGAGCACGACGCAAATCAAGCGTCAGCGGATAATCTGGATTGCGCCCCTCACGCCGGACATGCATTTCTCCGGGTGTATGGCCATGATTCCAGAAACGCGCCACGCGGCGCGCTTCGGCTTCGTTGGCATTAACAGGGAAAGTGTCATAACTCCGCCCTCCCGGGTGGACAACGTGGTAAGTACATCCTCCGATTGAACGTCCACTCCAGCTATCCACCAGATCGAATACCAGCGGCGCTTGAACATCAATCGTAGGATGCAAACCGGAGGGTGGGCACCAGGCACGGTAGCGTACTCCGGCAACAAATTCACCCCGCGTACCGGTTCCGGTAAGTGGAAGCGGGCGACCATTGCAGGTGACAATATGCCGATTATCGTTCATATTTCGAACTTTCACTTGCATACGCTCCACCGAAGAATCAACATAGCGTGCGGTACCTCCTGCCGCCACTTCCTCTCCCAGCACATGCCACGGTTCAATAGCCTGGCGCAGTTCAATTTCGACGCCCTGGTAAACCACCGTACCAAAGCGTGGGAAACGGAACTCAAGGAAAGGGGCAAACCAATCGAACTCGAAAGCGTACCCGGCCCGCTGCAAATCACGCACCACGTCCCGCATATCCTGCGCAACAAAATGAGGCAGCATATAGCGATCATGCAACTCGGTCCCCCAGCGTGTCAGGTTGCCTCGATACGGAGTTTGCCAAAAACGGGTAACCAGTGAACGAAGCAACAACATTTGTAGTAACGACATTTGTGCATGCGGTGGCATTTCGAAACCGCGAAATTCCACCAACCCCAGACGTCCGGTAGCACTATCTGGAGAATAGAGCTTGTCGATGCAGAATTCTGCACGATGCGTATTACCGGAAAGATCGACGAGCAGATTGCGCAACAAGCGATCAACCAGCCAAGGCTGCTGAATTTCCGCACCGGGCCTCAGGCGTTCAGCCATTTGCTGAAAAGCGATTTCCAGTTCATACAGACTTTCATGTCGAGCTTCATCCACACGGGGTGCCTGACTGGTAGGACCGATAAACAAACCGGAAAACAGGTAGGATAACGCGGGATGGTGCTGCCAATAAGTGATCAAACTCATTAACACATCGGGCCGTCTCAGACAGGGGGAGTCAGCCGGAGTCGCAGCGCCCAGCGTGACGTGATTTCCTCCACCGGTTCCCGCATGGCGACCATCCAGCATGAATTTTTCAGTACCGAGGCGGGTCAGGCGCGCTTCTTCGTACAACGTATGAGTATTCTCTACCAACTGCGCCCAAGTGCTGACCGGATGAATATTCACTTCAATCACACCGGGATCAGGAGTGATACGAAACTCTTTCAAACGTGAATCAGACGGAGGCGTGTAACCCTCCAGACGCAACGGCAGCTTAAGTGCAGCAGCAACTGTTTCAATGGCCGCCAACAGCACGATAAAATCTTCCAGCAAAGGAACTGGAGGCAGGAATACACAGAGGACACCTGCACGCACTTCAACACACAAAGCGGTGTGCACAATTTCACGCGGATCGTAGCCATCATGATGCGTCATTGCCGGCACGGGCTGTTTCTTTTGCGTAGTATTGACGGCTGGCAATTCAACTGCCGCATCAAATGGATCGCGACCAAACTCCTCTTCCTTTTCTTCCGGAGCAACCCATGGCAGGGATTCAAGCGGTAGACGCAAGCCAAGCGGGGAATCCCCCCCGATCAAATAGAGATGCTCCCGGCGCAATGGCCACCTGCTGGATATAAATCCGACAGAAACATAGGTTGTATTAGGTTCGCGGTTGGCAGCTGCAGGCAATGCTTTCAGAGGCAACACGTAGCCCACGGGCTCGCCCAAGCCGCGTTCGATCAACTTAGCCAGTCTGCGTCGTTCATCGGTTTTTTTCAGGTCAGCCTTCAGCGGATCTAAATTCTCCGGCCAGCGTTGTTCTTTGTCGATGATTTGGGCGATATCTTCATAAGCGGGAATCACGTAGCCATCATCCAGCCCAAGCTCTTGCGTCAGGCGATGGATGAAACGCCATGCATCATTGGCTTTCTGCTTGCCTTCACCGTTTGAAACCACCAGAAGTTTCCGGTCATTCCACATGGGTTTGCCGTCTATACGCCAGTAACAGCCCAATGCCCAACGGGGAAGAGGTTCACCCGGATACCATTTTCCCTGGCCGAAATGCAGCATGGCTCCCGGTGCAAAATGACCTTGAAGCCGGTTGAGTAATTCGCCGGAAAGCTCACGCTTCTTGTCCGACAATGCGGTGAAATTCCACTCCGGGCCTTCCATGTCGTCAATGGAAACAAAAGTCGGCTCCCCACCCATGGTGAGGCGCACATCATTCCTCTTTAGCTCATCATCCACCTGATAACCAAGGTCAAGTATCGCTTGCCATTGTCCTTCGGTATAGGGCTTGGTGACACGGGGATCTTCATGAATACGGGACACATGCATCGCAAAATCAAAATGCGTTTCGCACACTTCAGTCACACCAATTACCGGTGCGGCAGAAGAGGGCATCGCGGTACACGCCAAAGGGATATGCCCTTCTCCTGCCAACAGGCCGGAGGTTGGATCGAGCCCAATCCAGCCCGCTCCGGGAATGTACACTTCAGTCCAGGCATGTAAATCAGTAAAGTCGTGATCTGTTCCGGAAGGGCCATCAAGTGCTTTCACATCAGATTTAAGTTGAATCAAATAGCCTGAGGCGAATCGGGCAGCCAGCCCCAATTGACGAAAAGCCTGAACCAGCAACCAAGCGGAATCGCGGCAGGATCCACGTTTCAGATCAAGCGTCTGTTCTGGCGTTTGCACACCGGCTTCGAGGCGGACAATGTAACCTACATCATCCTTCACTCGCTGATTGATCCCGACCAACATGTCGATGGTACGAAGTTCTTTGTTCAGCAATTCCTTTTGAACCTTCTTGACCCATGCATCCAGCAAGGGAGTGATGGGCTCAGACTCAAGGTAAGGCCCCAGTTCGCGTTTCAAACTTTCCGGATATTCAAAAGGGAATTTTTCTGCGAACTCGTCGATAAAAAAATCAAACGGATTGATTACCGTCATGTCGGCGACCAGATCAACCGTGATTTTCAGTGATTCGGCTTTCTCGGGAAACACCAGCCGGGCAACCCAATTACCGAACGGATCCTGCTGCCAATTAAGGAAATGGCCAGCGGGTTCTACATTAAGCGAATAGCTAAGAATGGGTGTGCGGGCATGCGCGGCCGGACGCAAACGAATTTCATGGGGCCAGAGACTGATAGTATGGTCAAAACTATAACTGGTCTGGTGGTTAAGTGCGACACGGATGGTCATTGTGAACCTTTCAAGATGAGTGAACTACATCGGCATTTATTTGAGCCGATAACTACCATTCAAAAACGGGTAATTGGGCAAATGCCCGGCGCACACCCTCGCCCCAACTTTGACGCAGGAGATTCATATAGGCATCCTGTTCATCAAAGCGGTGAATGTTGCCCAAATGCAAGGACTCTCGTTTGTAACATGCCAAATCGATCGGCAGGCCGACTGACAGGTTCGAACGCATGGTTGAATCAAAAGAAACCAGCACACACTTGATCGCGTCATCCATACACGTTTCAGCACGAATTACGCGGTCAATGATAGGCTTGCCGTATTTAACTTCGCCAATTTGGAAATAAGGGGTCTCCAGAGTCGCCTCGATAAAATTACCTTCTGAATACACGAGAAAGAGGCGTTGATGCTCTCCTGCAATTTGTCCGCCCACAATAAAATTAGCACTGCCATCAACATTATTTTCCAATAAAAACGGACCGTCACGATGCCGTACCTCGCGCAGCGCAGCACCGATCAATTCGGCAACTTCGTACATCGAGTAGACATTCATTAAATTCGGTTCAGTATTATGCCGAATCGCTTGTTCAAGATGATTGATCGTGGCTTGAGTCACCGCAAGGTTGCCGGAATTAACCACGACCAATACCCGCTCACCTTCGCGTACAAAAGTTTTCATTTTGCGAAAAGTGGAAATATTATCCACTCCGGCGTTGGTTCGTGAATCCGATGCAAATACTATGCCAGCATCAATCATGGTAGCGACGCAATAGCTCATTGATTTTTTCCTTGGGTTTTATTTTAACATTTCTGACAGTGGAATTTTACGCGGGTTCAGCGTTGCTGATTACTTAAAGACTACACCTTAAAGGAATGCGCGTGTGCGGGCAAGACGGTAAACAATAAAATCAAGCAAAAAACCTAAATTCAAACTTTAGCGTTCACAAAATATCATGAGCGATGAGGAGTCATAATGGTTCATTGACGCACCGAAAAAGTGCATTTAACTTTGCATTCCAAATCATACTAACAATGGATGCAGAAGATTCTGTCAGGAAGCAATCCTCATCCACATGGCAATTCAGTCAATATGCAAACCGATGTTCAAATAAACTTGAATGGTGTTCAGGATAGCGAGCAATGCAATAATCAACGGCTGTCCGGTAATCGACTTTCTCTAAAAGACAAACAACAGCCCCATGTAAGCAATACTTCAAGCATGTATACTTATCCAACATTTTTATAAATTTTATGGGAAATTCCCCCTGCTAATTTAGCCGGAGCAGTGTTTCCATTACCAGCCTATTTGTTGACTTCATCTCATGCTTTCAAACCTTGAACATCCCGCCATCGAGCACCCCGGCCTGCGGCAAGTCTATGCAGATTTTGGGCTAAATTACTTCGCCAATGGTTTAATTGGTTTTATTTTTGCAGCCACCGGCCCCGTCGCCATAATACTTTCGGTGGGTACGCGTGGCGGCTTGTCCCAGGCCGAACTGGCTTCGTGGGTTTTTGGTGTTTTCTTTGTCAACGGCCTGATTAGTATCGTTATGAGTTGGCGCTACAAAATGCCGCTTGGTTTTGCCTGGACCATTCCGGGAACGGTTCTTGTTGGCCCTGCATTACAGCACCTGAGTTTTGCTGAGGTGATCGGCGCTTTTTACGCGACCAGTGTTCTCATCCTGATCATGGGGGCCAGCGGCTGGGTCAAGCGGCTGATGTCCCTATTGCCGATGCCCATCGTTATGGGCATGGTAGCCGGAGTTTTCCTGCGTTTTGGACTAGATCTAGTACGCGCGTTGCACAGCGACGTAGTGATTGCCGCACCGATGGTTGTCGCCTTCCTGATCCTGTCGGCCAATCCTGAACTGGGGCGGCGGATTCCCCCCATCATCGGTGCATTGATTGTCGGTGCCCTTGTAACTGTCGTAATGGGGCGCATAAATACAGTGGCACTAGGTAGCTTAACCTTCGTTCATCCGATCATTCAGACACCGGTCTGGTCGCTAGGTGCACTTGTCGAACTGGTCGTGCCACTCGCCATCACCGTCTTAGTCGTGCAGAACGGCCAGGGAGTTGCCGTCCTAAAGACAGCGGGGCATGCACCGCCGGTTAATACGATTGCAGTGGTATCCAGTTTGGGGGCGGCTATCAGCGCCGTGTTTGGAGCCGTCAGCACATGCCTGACTGGGCCGACCAATGCCTTGCTCACATCCTCGGGTGACCTTAACCGCCAATACACCGCTGCGATTACCTTTGGCATCTTTGGGGTAATTTTCGGATTGATGGCACCTACCTTCACCGGATTAATGTTGGCCGCCCCCGAGGAATACATTATGGTGCTCGGAGGGCTGGCTATGCTACGCGTCCTACAGGGCGCTTTCATTGCCTCATTCAGTGGCAGATTTTCTCTTGGCGCACTGATTAGTCTGATGGTCTCAGTTGCCGATATAGGCCTGTTTAACATTGGAGCCGCCTTCTGGAGTCTGTTGGCAGGTTTTGTTGTTTCCTGGTTAATGGAAAAGCGTGACTTCGTTGCACTGGCCAATGGAACATGAGGTAACCAGTGCCTCAACCATAATCAACAACAGGATTATCATGTTTAAACACATTCTTGTTCCAACTGACGGCTCGCAACTTTCTCGTGAAGCCATTGCCAAGGCAATCTCCTTCGCCAAAGAAACCGGAGCCCGGATAACATTCTTCAGCGCAGAGCAAGTGTCCCCTGCTCTCAACTATGGCATAGACGCCATTTTGGATCCAAACACGCTTAGTCACTACCACGAAATAGTTGATGGAAAGACAAACGATATACTGGATGATGCCCAGCACTTTGCCCGGGAAGCGGGGGTCGATAGCACCAAGCTGATTTTGACCAGTGATCAACCTTACCAGGCTATCATCGAAGCCGCCAATAGAAGCGGGTGCGACCTGATTTTTATGGCCTCCCATGGTCGACGAGGAGTAAGTGCTCTTTTGCTAGGCAGCGAAACACACAAAGTGCTGACACATTCGACCATTCCGGTTCTGGTCTATCGATGAGTGAGAGTCCACCAACAGACTATTGGAGGTAAATGTTGTTATATTTATGAACGTCAGTTCCGCTTGATATCACGACGAAATACCAGAGGTGCCCCTGCATGGGCTCGCTTCACCAACCAGGCCGCCAAGGCAGAATCAAGATAGTCCGCGTGGCCGGGGAACCAATCCATCAAGGCTAAAGCTAGTTGTCGTGCTATTTCAAAATCACCTTCGCCAAGCTTTTGCTGAACCTCGCGCACAGACACCAGCACCTTGTTATGTTCATCTATGTGGCAATCACGTGCAGGAAATTCTTCCTTTTCCATCCAGCGGTTTTCCTGCTCGAAATGTGCTTCGGCATGTTGGGAAAATGCCTTAAGCGCTTCAGGAAGATTTGCATCGTCTACCGTCAGCAAGGCATGGACCCGCTCAACAAACTCCCGGTGGGTGTCATCCATGGGTGAATACCCCAGCAGAAAGTTATCGCTCCATTCAAATCCAGCATTTTGATCCATTTTTACACCATCCTCTTGCTCTAGTTTACACAAGAACCGCGCGCCTCTGGCAATCGAATCGCCTTTGACTGACTATCCTCGGTCACCGGTCATTTTTCAAATATAGAATAAATTGAAACAGGCTACCGCAATAGCCGCTTTGTGCAAAAAAATATCCACTCCCTGCATAAGGTCACAATTGCAAGAAATGGATATTATTTTTGCACAAAGTGGATATGTCGCACCCCGCCCTGCCCGTAAGATTCGCTCGCAGTTTCACTATCGGTCACTGTCACAATAATAATGGAGGATATGCCATGAGCATTACGAAGGGGTATTTGAATGCGCTCGTCGAAAAGGACGAAGCGAAAGGAGTATTTCGCTGCAAACGGGAAATGTTCACTAGCGAAGAGCTGTTTGAGCTGGAGATGAAGCATATCTTCGAAGGCAATTGGGTCTACCTGGCTCATGATAGCCAATTGCCCAAAATCAACGATTACTACACTACAAAGATAGGTCGCCAACCGGTCTTCATCACTCGCAACAAGGAAGGTGAGCTCAATGCGTTCATTAACTCCTGCGCCCATCGCGGGGCGACACTGGCCCGTTTCAAGCATGGTAACAAGTCCACTTACACCTGTCCCTTTCATGGATGGACTTTCAACAATTCGGGCAAATTGCTAAAGATTAAAGATCCCCGTGAAACGGGCTATCCCGAAAACTTTAACGGCAACGGGCAATACGACCTTAAGCAAATCGCCCGTTTCGAATCTTACCGGGGCTTCCTCTTTGGAAGCCTGAATCGGGATGTTCAGTCTCTTTCCGACTTTTTGGGGGAATCGAAGAAGATCATCGACATGATCGTTGATCAATCTCCCGAGGGTCTGGAAGTGCTGCGTGGTTCCTCCACCTATGTCTACGAAGGCAACTGGAAGCTTCAAGCCGAGAATGGCGCAGATGGTTATCACGTCACCGCAACCCACTGGAATTACGCGGCTACCCAAGGCCAACGCAAGGAAAGAGATGCCGGAGCTGATAACATCAACGCCATGAGCGCTGGGGGGTGGGCCAAAAAAGGCGGCGGTTCCTATTCGTTTGAAAACGGCCATCTCCTGCTCTGGACCCGTTGGGACAATCCGGAAGATCGCCCTCTTCATCGGATTCGCGACGAACTTGTTTCCAAATTTGGCGAATCCAAGGCCAATTGGATGGTGGGTAATTCGCGTAATCTTTGTCTCTACCCGAATGTTTACCTGATGGATCAGTTCAGTTCGCAGATTCGCGTGTTTCGTCCGCTTGCCGTAGACCGTACTGAAGTCACTATTTATTGCATCGCCCCCAAGGGCGAATCAGCCGAGGCTCGCGCTCACCGCATCCGCCAGTACGAAGACTTCTTCAATGCTTCGGGCATGGCCACTCCTGATGATCTGGAGGAATTCCGTGCCTGCCAGGAGGGTTTCAATGGTCGTGCACTGGAATGGAACGACATGTCCCGGGGAGCCATGCACTGGGTCAAAGGGCCGGATGCCGAAGCTGACACAATTGGTCTGAAACCTTTGTTGAGTGGTGTCAAGCCAGAAGATGAAGGGCTCTATGTGATGCAGCACAGCTACTGGCTTGAACAGATGCATGAAGCAGTAGCCGCCGAACAACAAGCATAAGGGAGCGACAACATGACTATTTCTTACGAATCCGTTTGCGCATTTTTGTACCGCGAAGCACGCTATCTTGATGATCGCGATTGGGATAGCTGGTTGGCTCTTTATGACGAAAATATTCAGTTCTGGATGCCAGCTTGGGACGATGACGGTGAATTGACCACTGACCCGCAATCACAAATCTCATTGATGTGGTATGGACGCAGGGCCGGATTAGAAGATCGTATTTTCCGTATCCGCACCGACCGTTCCAGCGCGACCATTCCCGATACACGCACTACCCACAATATTACGAATGTGGAAATTCTGGAACAGGGGAATGGCATGCTCAAGTTGCGCTTCAATTTCTATACCACGAGCGTGCGATATAATCATATTGATCATTTCTGCGGAACCAGCTTCTATACCCTTGACGTGTCAGGCACCAGCCCGATTATCAAGGATAAAAAGATTGTTCTGAAGACAGACTATATCCGCCACGTCATCGACATCTACCACGTTTAACAATGGCGACCTCATTAGTGCTCACTGGGTAAACTTAAAACCGGTGTCGACTCTGACCAAAATTCGGCACCGTTTTTTCTCAACGGACGCCAATGAGCACTCACGCTACCTTATGACGGAGAGAAACATGGCTTATAAAATCGCACTTAATTTTGAAGATGGCGTGACCCGTTTCATTGACTGCAAAGAATCTGAAACGGTTGCCGATGCCTCATACCGACAAGGGGTCAACGTTCCGATCGACTGCAGGGATGGTGCTTGTGGAACGTGCAAGTGTCATGCTGAATCGGGGGAATTCACCATGGGAGAATATATTGAAGATGCCCTAAGTGCTGAAGAGGCAAGCGAGGGCTATACGCTTACATGTCAAATGCATCCTAAATCTGACTGTGTCCTCAGAATTCCTGTTTCTTCGGATGTTTGCAAATTAAAACAAGCCAATTTTTCTGCCGATATCAGCAGTGTCAAAAGGCTTTCAGAAAGCACTTTTGAACTGTCACTGCAGGGAGAAGCTTTGACCAAACTTGCTTTCCTTCCCGGGCAATATGCACAGATCATGGTTCCGGGAACCAGCCAGCACCGCGCCTATTCTTTCAGTTCCTTACCCGCTGAGGGTTCCGTGTCATTTTTGATCAGGAATGTTCCTGGTGGTCTCATGAGTGGCTATTTGCTTGGGCAGGCAAAACCAGGTGACACCCTGACTATAGCTGGGCCACTTGGAACGTTTTATCTGCGTGATATTCGACGCCCCGTGCTCATGCTGGCGGGTGGAACCGGCCTTGCTCCGTTTCTTGCGATGCTTGAAAAAGTCATTGCGACCGGTGGCAGCTCCCACGCTATCAACCTGATCTATGGGGTGAATACCGATGCGGATTTGGTTGAATTGAACAAGCTTGAGAAATTTTCCCAACTCCTGCCCAGCTTTAATTACACCATCGTCGTCGTAAGTCAGGAAAGTACCCGACCCAGAAAAGGGTATGTCACTGACCATATTGAACCGGCGCAACTTAATAATGGCGAGGTTGATATTTATCTATGCGGCCCCCCTCCCATGGTTGAGGCTGTCTCTCACTACCTGCGCGAAAAAGCCGTTCACCCGGCCAGCTTTCATTATGAAAAATTTTCCCCCACAGTTTAATTTGTGGCGTATTTATCCAAGGAAAACTTATGCGATATCGTTTTGAAAATAAAGTGGTCGTAGTGACGGGTGCAGGACAAGGCATCGGCCGTCGTGTGGCCGAACTTATTGCAGCCGAGAAGGGACATCTGGTTTTGGTGGATCGGGCAGAAATTGTTTTTGAGCTTGGAGAAGAATTACAAGACCAGACTGAAGTGCTGTCGCTGACGGCTGATCTTGAGAAATACAGTGAATGCAAACGTGTAATGGATGCTGCAAAGGCACGTTTCGGTCGGCTGGATATCCTGATCAATAACGTTGGTGGAACGATTTGGGCCAAGCCCTTTGAGCATTATGCAGAAGATGAAATTGAAGCTGAAGTTCGTCGATCCCTTTTTCCTACCCTATGGTGTTGCCACACAGCCATTCCGTACATGTTAGAACAGGGAAAGGGAGCCATCGTTAATGTGTCTTCCATTGCCACACGTTGCATCAACCGTGCGCCTTATGGGGCAGCAAAAGGTGGCGTGAACGCGCTGACTGCCTGCCTGGCTTTTGAAAATGGCGAACGAGGTATTCGAGTGAATGCCACTGCCCCAGGCGGAACGGAGGCACCACCACGCCGTGTCCCAAGAAATGCCAAGGAACAAAGTGCACAAGAGAAAGAATGGTATCAGCAGATTATTGATCAAACAGTAGATAGCAGTTTGATGAAGCGTTACGGTACATTGGATGAACAAGCAGGCGCCATACTTTTTCTTGCGTCAGATGATGCTTCTTACATTACGGGTGTGGTTCTACCGGTAGGAGGCGGAGATCTGGGTTAGCAAGCACTTCCATTCATATAGCCCAGTAGGGCTTTAAGATGCCTAATTTTGAAACGAGATATATAATGTTCCCCATGCCGATAGGGTAGTAAGAATCAACCATAGATTCGCCACCCGTTAAATTGCTTGATTAAAATTGGTAACGGGGGGACTGCAATGGGCTTGGTAAATAGTTTAGAAACCAATTTGCTGCAAAAGACGCAGAACAGTCCAGCCGTCGAACTCGGTTTGTCCAATAAAAAATGCCTGATTTATTTTGATGCCAACCCTTTTGATGTATCCGGTTACGTTAATAAACACATTGGGCCACACATTCTCCAATTATCAAATACTGAACAGTCAGGCGCGACCTTAAGTCACACCAGGCTTGGAAATGTCAGTCTGTGCAGAATAAGATATGGGGGGCAAGCCAGAGTAATCTCTGAAGGATTGCCAGATTTCTATCATGTCCAGTTCATTCTTTCCGGCCACTGCAGTTATAAGGTTGACCAAGAGACTATCATATTGTCGACCGGGCAAATTTTAGTAATTAATCCGAATGAGGCGATCGATCTTACCTATTCTGAAGATTGCGAAAAATTCATAATGAATATTCCAGTGGACTTACTTAACGAAGTCTGCCTTGAGAATCATTGGCTGAATCCGGATAAATGCGTGAAATTCAAGCAAACTCCTTATGACTTCGCAGAAGTTGAAACGTTACTTAACTTGGTAACGCTACTATGCAACGAAGCAGAGGGACAAATTTTGCCCCCCCAGATACTTCATCATTATTCCAGAGTTGTCACGGGCAAACTCATGACGATGCTTAAGCATAATGTGGCCCTTTCTCCTCCCACTGTTCAATCTGCTTCATTTGAGCGCATTGCTAACTATGTAGAATGCAACATCAAACGCGAGATTTCTGTGGACGAATTGGCTCAGTATGCCTATATGAGTCTTCGTTCGCTTTACCTGATTTTTGAAAAATTCGCCGGTACGACGCCAAAAAATTTCATCCGCCAGAAAAAACTGGAACATGTTCACGCAACGCTTCTTAACCCTGCAAACAAGGTTTTAAATGTCACAACTGTTGCCATGGACTATGGCTTCACCCACTTGGGTCGCTTTTCGGAAAGCTACAAATCTGCCTTTGGAAAACTGCCTTCCGATACACTGCGAGAAAAGTGCTCCAAAGTTTCCTTCCCTTCTGCCGTATTACCTAAAACGTCAAAGGAATAGCCAGTAATCTTAATTGGGTCTAAGCCCGTTACCAGCCCAATTCATCAAGTACAGACAGTCAAGAAGCGCTCATTAAGGACACGGTCATGATAAAAAATAGCCTTGCCAAGTTGATCTTCAGTCCAGGTAATAACAGGCTTATCAGGATAATAGGCGTAGCCTCCAGAAAAGACTTCATTTCGGTTACCGCTTGGGTCGAAGAAATAAATCGTCTCACCGCGCGTAATTCCATGTCGAGTGGGGCCTATATCTATGGAAACATTTTTTTTGGAAATGATGTCGCCTGCCTTTAACACCTCATACCAGTTATTAAGCAGGAAGGAAGCATGGTGTAATTTTCCCTTGAAGGGTTGGCGAATGAAGGCCACGTCATGTGCTTTGGTTGAACAACTCAGGAACGCACCAATCATCAGACTATTATCCGGCCCAGCCATAACCCTCTCCGCCAATCCGAAACCCAGTACCTCGGTAAACAAACGGACTGAACCATCCAGATCGTCACCATAGAGCAGGCAATGATCGAAACGCGACGGAGCCATTCCATGCAGGCCGTCCGGCCAGGCGTCCGGATTGGTATCCGGCAATCCGTTCCCGACCTTCTCCTTTTCGGCGAACAGTTCCATTACGTGGCCCGTTGGTGTGGTAAAACGGAAGCGCTCGCCCGTACACAAATGTTCTCCTGCAGGAATCCATGACATCTCCGTTGCCAAACCGGAACTATCAATATCTGCAGCTAATTTCTTAAGCGTTGCGACTGAGTCGACTCTCCATCCAAGATAATCCATGCCAGCCTGGTCGGCCACACGCAATACCACACTGTGATGATCATGCTCGTCCCACGCTTTCAGGTAAACGCGCCCCTGAGCGTCACGCCCGGTTTCGATCAGACCAATAACATCAACGTAGTGACGCAACGCCTCCTCAAGATCGAGGACTCGAAGAACGATGTGACCGGGCCGTAAAACGCCAGACATTGCCATTGCATATACTCCTAAAATAATAGAAAGATCAAACTCCAGAGCTTCGTCCAGAAGCGAAATACCATTGGAAATTACTATTGGTATAGCGAGTAATGTAACACTAAAAAGATCAAAATAATTGAAATTAAGACCCTCCATTAAACATGGAAAATTAATAAAAAACTTACAAGATGTGATGATATTGCAGAACAATCAGAATTCATCGTTGGCGCAAAGCAGTTCGCGATTTCGTAAAACTGCTTAAATGAAAACGGTCGCTGCTGACAGGCAGAAAATGTTAAGGCTGATCGGAATTGAATAGATCCAAGATCTTTATGCGGATGCGCCCCACCTGAGCATCAATGCCGTTTCTTCGTGCTTGGCCTGATAGGCACATTCTACGCCGACACCGGGAATGGCAACTAAGGTTTCGCCGCAAAACAACAGCGGCAATCTCTCGCGTTGCCAAGGTGGAAGCTCCTGCTCTTGCATCAGGTTTTTCAAGGTTCGGGTGGGACGTTTATCGTCGATACAAATACGTTCGGCTCCACGGCGCAGCCGGATAGTCACCTGCGCGCCCTGCAGTTTTTGCAGACTCAAACCATGGCCGATTACAGGTGCAAAATATAATGTTCCACCCAGTGTGGGCAGTTCAATCGAAGGCTCGCCTTTCCATTCCACACAAAGCTTCTCATCCGGTTCAGGTAGCGCCGGAAAAGCATAAACCTTCCCTTTAAAGCGCCCGAGTTGCCAATGACCAAAAGTAATTTTTATGGTTGCACCCTGCTTCGCGCCGCATAATTGCTGCAACATGCCATCCAGTTGTACTGCCTGTGGCATGGGCGCACCAAGGTAGTGTAAAAAATATCGCAGCAAGTTTTTTGCGCGGGGAATTGTCAAGGCCTGCAAACGTTCCACCTCCAAGGTCTTGCCGTGCATGGAGCCCTGAGCATCTATCTGGGCCAGCTGATCCAGCAATTCACTACCCTCGGCGAAATGGTGCGCGCTCCGCGCCAGAGTGGTGCGATATGCAGGGAAACGCTGTTCCAATACAGGCATCACTCGATGGCGCACAAAATTACGGGGGTAGTCTTCGTCGAGGTTACTTTCGTCTTCCACCCATTGAAGAGCATGATGCCGCGCATAGGTTACCAATTCACTGCGTGCCACGTTGAGCAAGGGACGTAGTTGAGTGGGTTTTCCGGCGCGAAGCCGGATAATCGGCATGGCACTGGCTCCACGTAATCCGGCACCGCGTAACAACTGCAGCAACAAGGTCTCGGCCTGATCGTCCTGATGGTGTGCAAGCGCAATAAAATTCACAGGCTGCCGGTCGAGTGCGGCATGACGAAGCTTGCGTGCAGCAGCTTCGATGCCGAGTTCTCGCAACGGAGTGATATCCACCTGTTCAACTTGCAAGGGAATAGCGTAACGGGCGCACAGCTCCGTGCAAAATGTGGTCCATGAATCGGCATGAGGACTCATGCCATGATGCACATGCAGAGCACTTAAGCGCCAGGAACGATTCGGGGCCAGTTGACTCAACACGTGCAATAACACGACGGAATCCACACCACCGCTCAGTGCCAGCAAAATGGGGCTGTTTGAAGAAACCCAAGGTGAGAGCGCGTCCGCAACGCACCCAGCTAAATCAGAGGCTGACTTCCTTGAATTTTCCATAGCCCATTACGCGATTGAAACGTGCCTGCAACAGGTCGTTGATGGGCATGGACTCGGCATGTTTAAGCGATTCTTGCAGCGCTTTCTTCAAGGTTTGCATCATCGCCGGATAATCCCGGTGTGCTGCTCCAGCCGGTTCACTGACAATTTTGTCAATCAGTCCCAATGCTTTCAAACGGGTTGCTGTAATACCCAAAGTTTCCGCCGCATCGGGTGCCTTGCTCGCACTTTTCCATAAAATGGATGCACACCCCTCAGGCGAGATAACCGAGTAGGTTGCGTATTGAAGCATCAGCAGGACATCACCAATTGCAATTGCCAGTGCCCCCCCGGAACCACCTTCGCCGATAATCGTGCAAATCATCGGGACACGTAATTCCGCCATGACATACAGGTTTTTACCAATGGCCTCTGACTGCCCGCGCTCTTCCGCCCCCACACCAGGATAGGCGCCGGGAGTGTCAATGAAAGTCATAATGGGAATGCCGAATTTTTCCGCCAGACGCATTAAACGCATCGCCTTGCGATATCCTTCCGGACGCGGCATACCAAAATTGCGGTACTGGCGTTCTTTTGTATCACGGCCCTTCTGGTGTCCGATTACCATCACGCTCTGACCATTGAAGCGAGCTAAGCCGCCCACAATTGCCGCATCATCGGCATAACTGCGGTCGCCATGCAATTCTTCGAAATCGGTGAACAGGTGCTGGATGTAATCCATTGTATAAGGACGCTGCGGATGGCGTGATACCTGCGATATTTGCCAAGGGGTTAGCTTGGCGTAAATATCTTTTGTCAGCGTTTGGCTTTTCTTTTGCAGACGACCGATTTCTTCGGAAATATCCAGCGCGGAATCGTCCTGCACATAGCGCAGTTGTTCGATCTTGTTTTCCAGATCAGCGACAGATTGTTCAAAATCCAGGAAGGTAACTTTCATAACTTAACGTGCCTTTGTTTGCTCAGGCAGAATGATACAGTAGACTTGGCACTGAGGCCAAGAAAGCAATTCAAGCGCTTTATACCGAAAAATTCGCCAAGGGTTTTTTCCGCAACCAGAACTTCCAGCTCGCCGTTCGTGATAATACCCATCGACGAGTGGCCACCTCGCCAGGAATATCCAGCGTTAACTGTTCGATCTGCCCAGAGCGCAATGCCCCGAGCAAGGGTACCGCATAGGTATTTTCAAAATGCAGCACCCCTTCACGCCAGGCATAAACATCCTCATTTTGCAGTGCATGCCGCAGAGACTCAAAGACGATCAATTCATCTCCCGACTCATTAGGGGGATGGTAGTGTGAAGTATCGCAATCAAGTGGAGCGTACAAAACACCTGCAACCCGAGCAAAAGCTTCAGCCAACTCACTGTCGCCGTAAATTTTTACAAAGGGCTGTGCCAACTTCCCCGTTTCATGACCGCCGCCCCAGAACCATACGCTGTTGATTGGTAACTCCCCACGCATTTCGCGCGCAAGATTGACCTCATTCTCAAACAGCAACATCTGAATTTCATTAAACACGCCATGCCAGTGCAAAGCTTCCAAGCCGTGCGGCAAATACTTTTGAACATCTTTTCCGATCACCTGAGCCAAGTGATGCGTACTTATATCCGGTGGTGCATCGAGTTGCAAATACCAACGTTGAGGATGAGGCGCAAAAAAATTCAGTCCCTCATCAGAAAAATGCGCATTCAAGATTGCACATAATTGTTTAGCCTCTTCGGATATCAGCGCCCCTGCAGACTGTAAAATCAGCTGATCCCGCTGAAGTCGCAGATGGACCGGGTCGGCCCGCAGCCAATAGGATGTTCCCTGCCCGGCGCCATCTGCTTGAAGTGTCACGGGTGCAATGGCCCGGTCTTTTACGCCAAAAATATCACACAACCAGTCTTCCAGTGTTCCTGGCGGTAATTGAGAAGATTGCGCACGAGACAACAGCGTGAGTAGCGCAGGCAGAGCCAAACCGGAGCTAGCCTCAGTCGCCACATGCTTGGGCAAAAACAGATAGGGAACTACAATATGAACATTTTTCATGTGGGGCAGTCTATCATCACTTGCGAGACTATTTTTTGGTAAGTCTCCAGATCCATATTCCCCCACCCGCAACAAGAATTCCGATCAAGACGGATACCTCAATGTGTTTGAGATCTTTAATGAGCACCTCAAGCAACGCGCCAAAATAATAACCGACAAGCGCAATAATCACCGCCCAGACAATCGCACCCAGCATGTTTAACAATGCAAATCTGGATGAAGAGACCCCGCTGATTCCGATCACGATAGGTCCGGCAATCCGCAAGCCGTAAAGGAATCGTACTGCGGGAATAAGCAGGGTGTGGTACTTGGCAAGTAATTTTTGGACAACAGGAACGCGCGGGCGCAACAGTGGAATTCGATCAAGGATGACCATGCCGTAACGTCGCCCCAGATGAAAGAATATTTGATCTCCCATCGTACTGGCTACAAACGCAATGGCAATAACATAATGCAAATCAAGCATGCCGCGATGTGCGGCGAATCCGGCAAAAATGAGAATCGTTTCGCCTTCAAACAGCGCACCAAAAAATACGGCATAGTAGCCAAATGTTTCAACGAATTCAGGGACGGTCATAGCGGAATTTTACACGTTCCCACTGCGTGGAACCAATCAATCCCGAATTTTGATTAAAAGATTGATCTCAGACAAACAACCCAGTTGTAGTGACACTCATTTCAAGCAGTACATTTTACTTGGGGTCTCCGAGGATTTGTATTTAATCATGACGCTAAAAGAAGGGGAAACCCATTGTTCCGGATTGCTGGTTACCTGATATATGACTCCGGTTGAATCCTGGATTTTTTGCCGCAGCACATCGGTAGCATCTGCAAATATGGCACCAATAAAAACGGAACTCGTTTCCGAATTGCTCACAAATACTGAATCCAGCTTGGCACCAAACAGAGTAGTCGAAACTGTCCACCAATTGGCCTCTCCTTCTACTTTAGTGGGCGGCCCAAAATTGGCAACCATATAGTCTGTGAAGTAATAGGCGTCAATTTGGTCTTGGCATAACAGCGCCGACTCGATTGTGACTGAGAAATGGCTCGGAACAGCTAACGCGGGAAGCGCGCTGAACATTCCTGCACAAATCATGATAACAAATCGAACCTTCTCCAATATCTGCAGCATTACCGCCTCTTTCTTTCATTTTGTAATCAGGCCGTCACATTAACATTCTGTCCCAGATTGGCCGGCAGGTTGGCGGATGAAGTTTTGGAAGATGAAGCGGCGCTTGAAGTAGCGTTCGTTGCACTGTTTGTTTGCGCTGATTCTAACTGGGCAATTTCTGCCTCAAGCTCAACAATTTGTTCAGTCAGTTGCTGGACTGCCAGAGTACTGGCTTGAGTCGTTGCATTTTTTTGCGCCGCCTTCAGTTGTTTTTGATCCAGGGCGAGCAGTTTTTCAAGAACAGCGATCTGCGCACTGTTTGAATTGCTATCAGAAGCCATGCTTGTTGATGATCCTATTGCGGATAACATAATTGATATTCCTCTTGATTACTTGCGACCGGGCTCCCTGAGTTCAAACTACCATTCCCGGCTTACCCTCATTTGGCCCCCCTCACTAAACCTATCGGCAAAAAAAGATAATAATTTAGGGAATCCCTGTTTATTGAAAAAGTCTCTTAGAAACAAAAATCTTACAGAGTCACGACAAGGCTGATGGCAAACTATATAATTCTCCATCATCTCGTTAGTTGATACCGTGGAGACATCGTGCACCATGACTAAAGACATTACACATACCAGTAATCAATTTCTTGTTGAAGTCATGCAAGAAATTCACACGCCTCGTGGAATGACAATTTATCCCGGTGACTACGTAGTGATTGATCCTGACATCCGTCCTACAGATGGAGATTTGGCTATTATTGATGGTGATCTAGTGCCTTGGGCGGGGCAACAAAATATTCAGGGGGTTGCGGTTGGGGTAAGCAAGAACGCCAATTAATCCGGCCATTTATTCCAGATACTTCTCAGCGCATCGCTTTGCAACCCTATTGACCTTACTTTAATTCAGGAGTGGTTTTGTTTAAATTTATTGGCATGATTGCGGGTTATATTTTCTTCGGATTGTTCGGGGCAATTTTTGGGCTGTTCACGGGCTCGGTAATTGACCGCATGAGAGCATACGGAGCGGGTGCGATGAACCCTTTGCAGAATGCGCTTCGTCAGGCTGTTTTTCTGGAAACTGTTTTCATCTCCATGGGAAAACTTGCCAAAGCCGACGGACATGTTACGCAAGATGAAATTAACCATGTCGAGCAGTTCATGCACAAACTGGGCATGAGCCCGGAACATCGCTTACAGGCCATCGCGTGGTTCAAGCAGGGAGCTAATCTTGAATTTGACATTGGCCCTACCTACAACCGGTTCATGGCCGTTTGCGGGAATACACGCAATTTGAAGCAAGTGCTGCTGGCCTATCTCATCGTCATGGCCATGGCAGATGGCGTTTTTCATCCTGCCGAAGAAGCATTGTTAACCAATATCGCCTCACGCCTCGGATACAGTCAGGCCGCATTCAGGCAGATGCTGGATATGGTGCTGAATCAATCGCATTTTTCCAGTCCCGGAGCCAGCCCCGAGTCCGAATTGGATAACGCCTACAAAGCGTTGGGGGTCACCAAAGACAGTAGCGACCAGGAAATTAAACGTGCGTACCGTAAACTGATGAGTCAATACCACCCCGATAAACTAATGGGCCAAGGGGTACCGCCCGACATGATCGCCATGGCGACTGAGCAGGCCAAAGAAATTCAGCTTGCCCATGACCTGATCAAAAAATTCAGAAACCTGTAAGTGTTCTCCGTGAGGAATTGCAATGAAATCATTTAATCAAATATTGTGGTGCTGTGTATTCGGCTGTGTGTTGCTCATGCCGCTTGCCCATGCCGACACATCCATCATCATCGTGCGCCATGGAGAAAAAACGGCTCTGGGCTTGGGGCAATTAACTTGCCGCGGACTGAACCGCTCTTTGGCTTTGGCACCCTTACTTTTATCCAGATATGGCAAACCTGTCGCTATCTATGCGCCGAACCCGGCTGTCAAAAAAGCCGACAAGGGCGTTTTGTATGCCTACATCCGTCCGCTTGCCACCATTGAACCTTTGGCTATCCGGGTTGGCATGCCTGTTAACGTCGATTATGGAATGGAAGAGACGACCCAACTCGCTCAAGCAATCCTCGCCCGCACAGAGGGTACACAAATTGTTGCCTGGGAACACCATCTTGGCGAAAAATTGGCCAAAGAATTACTGACTGCACTGGGTGGTGATCCCTCGCTGGTTCCTGATTGGGACGATGCCGACTTTGACAGTATCGACATCGTCAATATCACCGGCACGGGCAATGACAGGCATGCAACATTCAGCCATGCTTACCAAGGGTTAAACAATCTATCGGATGAGTGTGCGGGACCATAACTCAACGCACCCGGAAATATAGGCGCATGAACAATTCTTCCGAAATCAAAAATGACGATAATCGCGCACGGGTATTTTTGAGAAAAATGTTTGATGCTGCAATTGCTTCAGCTCAACCCTGCCAATGTGTCCCGCCTAATCTGCCTGAAGCTCCCAGAGGACGTTTAATTGTGATCGGTGCTGGTAAAGCCTCTGCGGCAATGGCGCGGTCAGTCGAGGATCACTGGCCAGGTCCACTTTCAGGATTAGTAATCACCCGTTATGGATATCGGGTGCCGTGCAAAAGAATCGAAATTGTTGAAGCGGCCCACCCGGTACCTGACCAAGCCGGTCTCGATGCAACCAAACGCATCCTTAGTCTTGTAAGAAATCTAAGCCCGGACGATACAGTGCTCTGCCTTATTTCCGGCGGTGGTTCTGCCTTATTAGTCTCACCGCTTGAAGGTATAACACTTGAAGACAAACAGGAGGTGAACCGCAACCTATTGAAGTCTGGCGCAACCATCAGTGAAATTAACACGGTTCGACGCCACCTCTCGGCGATCAAAGGAGGAAGACTCGCTGCCGCCTGCTATCCTGCCAAGGTCGTCACACTATTGATTTCCGATGTACCGGGAGACAATCCTTGTGACATCGCTTCCGGCCCCACCGTGGGTGATGCAACGACTTGCGAGGATGCTCTGACTATTGTCCGCAGATATAGCATTGAATTGCCTGATCAAGTCAGGGAGAGCCTTACAAGCGGAAAGTATGAATCGGTCAAGCCAGCAGATGAACGCCTTGCAGGTAATGACACCCGCATGATTGCTACCCCGCAAATGGCACTCGAAGCTGCGGCAAACGTGGCACGCGCTGCCGGGATCACCCCTTACATTATGGGCGATAGTATTGAAGGTGAGGCGCGTGATGTTGGCAAAGTAATGGCGGGAATTGCCCGACAGGTAGCATTCCATACACAGCCATTCGCGCCCCCTTGTGTCTTGCTATCCGGTGGAGAAACAACCGTAACCGTGCGCGGCAGTGGAAGTGGTGGCCGCAATGTGGAATTCCTGCTTTCATTGGGTGTTGCGCTGGATTGCATGGCTGGAATTCACGCACTTGCCGGTGACACAGATGGCGTAGATGGGCAGGAAGAAATCGCAGGGGCCTATCTGGCACCAGATACTTTACAACGTGCGCAGAAACTTGGAATACTCCCCAAGGAAAGTCTGGACAACAACGATGGACACGGATTTTTCCAAGCGCTCGGCGACTCCGTCATAACCGGGCCAACCTTAACCAACGTCAATGATTTCAGAGCAATCCTGATTTTCTGACAGCGTTGACTTCCTGTCTTAACTAAAATCTATACTTCATGTTTCGATCAATCATGGTTTTGAGGCTTGATTTTCAAAATTTCATCCCAAGTCGGCTTTGGTCCGATCCGTTGTGCAAGATATTCGACCAAACTTCTGACACGATGGGGAACATAACGGTTGCTTGGAAAAACCGCATAGATTCCCATTTCGGGTGTGACAAACTTGGGGAACAGAATTTCCAATTTCCCTTGCCGCACGTGTTGCTCGACTATAAACGTGGGCGCATTACTAATCCCCAAACCACTCATCGTGGTGACCAGCAATGCATCACCGCTGTTAGCTTCCAGCCTGCCCGAAATAGGAAACCACTGCATCTCCCCGTCGATAATAAAAGCCCAGCCTGAGCGTGCTGCCAACAGATAGCCAAAGCATTCATGCTTGATCAGTTCGCTTGGGTGCTTCGGGTTTCCATGGTGTTTCAGATACTCGGGAGAGGCAACCACCACCCCTTTGCTGCTGCCAATCTTTCTGGCCACATCCCCGGGGCCAAGCCGATCAGTAATCCGAATGGCAAGATCAAACCCGCCTTCAATCAGATTGGCCCGGCGGTCATTAAAGTCCAGTTCTAGTGAAATTTCCGGGTTCTCGGCCATGAAGCCACCAAACATCGGCATCAGTTGATGTATACCGAATGAAAAGGGCAGCGTAATCCGAATATGACCGCGGGGAGCCTGTCGATTTTCAGTGAGATCCGCTTCAGCAGCTTCCACGAGACTGAGAATTTCGCGACACTTTTCAAGGTAAGGTGCCCCGGCTGAAGTCAGACTAAGCCGCCTCGTACTTCGAGCGAGCAACTTGGCTCCGAGATGCGCTTCAAGCGCCGCCACTTTGCGCGTCACAACCGAACGCTCAATATTCATTTGCTGGGCCACCGCCGAAAAGCTTCCCAGTTCAGCCACTCGTACAAAAAGCCGCATGCTATCGATTCTGTCCATTGTTAATGCACCTCATTTTATTGTTGCAATATTAGCAATAATTTTTTGCTAATTGTATGCTATTTATTTATCCGCGTTCTGTGTACAGTGCAACCATTGCTTATCGGGATTCGTCATGGAACACTCTGCCAACTATACTCGCACTGCCATCGCACTTCATTGGCTGGTTGCATTTGCGCTGGTTGCAACCTTCAGCGTTGGTTTTTATATGCACGATCTGCCGCTGTCACCCGTTAAACTGAAAATTTACTCGTGGCATAAATGGGCAGGCGTAACCATCTTTCTGCTGGTGTGGTTCCGCCTGGGTTGGCGTTTTACGCACCGCCCTCCCGGCCCACCCTCCGGTATGCCTGCCTGGCAGCATACTGCCGCAGAAGTGGTTCACTTGCTGATATACGTTCTGATGGTCGCCATTCCACTCAGCGGCTGGTTGATGAGTTCAGCCAAGGGATTCCAGACGGTCTACTTCGGCATTTTGCCGATTCCCGACCTGCTGGCAAAGGACAAGGAATTGGGTAATTTACTTGCCTTTGTGCACAAGATGCTGAATTTTACTCTTGCGGGAGTCGTTGTGGCGCATGCCGGTGCCGCATTCAAACATCATTTTATTGACCGTGACGACGTACTCACTCGCATGCTGCCCTTTCTCAAGAAAGTTTAACGTTAGGAGATTTCCATGAACAGTTTTTCATCAAAAATCGTATTTATTATCGGCTTGATTGCACTCTTGTTTATTTCCAGCGTTCAAGCAATTGAATTCAATTCGGTGCAAACCGACAAGAGCAGCATCTCATTTATTTTTAAACAAATGAATGTGCCGGTTGAAGGCAACTTCAAGCGCTTCAAAAGCCAGATCAGTTTCGACCCGGCCAAACCCACCCTGGCAAAAGCTGAGATGGAATTGGATATTGCCAGCATCGACGCAGGATCAGACGAGGCCAACGATTCCGCAGGCGACAAAACCTGGTTCAATACAAAAGCATTTCCGGTTGCCCGCTTCGTCTCTTCATCAGTCAAGCCACTTGGAAATAATCGCTTTGAAATGACCGGAAAAATGAGCATCAAGGGAAAAACTCTCGACGCTAAAACACAGGGCACATTTCGCCAGGAAGGCAGTAACGGTATATTCGAAGGAGGCTTCGTGCTGAACCGGGGCGACTATGGTATTGGCGAAGGCTCCTGGTCAGATTTCGGCACGGTTGCCAACGAAGTACAAATTAAATTCCGGCTGGTCGCTTCGGCTTCCGGCAAGAAGTAGCAGGCACTTCTAATACTCAAATTTTAGAAGTACCCAGAAGTTGTTTCACTTGTTCCATTAATTTTCCAACTCTAGGAGATTCACCATGAAAAGACTCGCCCTTTCTGTAGCATTGGCTTCACTCGTCGGTAGCGCTTTCGCCGTACCTGAAACTTATACCATCGATCCGGCACACTCGGCACCCCGTTTCGAGTACAACCATTTGGGTTTCTCAACCCAATCACACAGCTTCGACAAAATCAGCGGCAAGATTGTTCTGGATCGTGAAGCCAAAACCGGTTCTGCGGATATCAGTATCGATACAAAATCAATCAACACAGGTGACTCAGAGTTTTACAAGCACTTGCAGGACGAGGATTTCTTCGATACTGCAAAGTTCCCGACGATCACTTTCAAATCCACATCCGTCAAATTTGACGGAGACAAGCCAGTGGAATTAATAGGCGACCTGACCATTAAGGGTGTAACAAAACCGGTAACTCTGACCGTTACAGCTTACCAAAACAAAGTTCATCCGATGCGTAAAAAGGATGCCATTGGTGCCAATGCTGTGACCAAGATCAAGCGTTCCGACTTTAATATCAGCAAATTTGTTCCTTATGTTTCAGACGAAGTCAGCCTGACTTTGCCTGTGGAAGCTTTCAAGGAATAAATCTGAACAGTCAGGATTGGAGATCGATATGTCAACACGTATGCCAGTTATTTTTGTCTCTCACGGTGCGCCGGATGCCTTGTTAAAGGCACCGGATACTGTAGCTTGCTGGCGCGAGATTGGGAAATCGGTCTCCGAGCCAACTGCAATCCTGGTGGTATCCGCCCATTGGGAAGCACGTCATCCGACAGTCAGTTTGTCCGGCGCCCCTGAAACCATACACGATTTTGGGGGCTTCTCGCCCGTACTTCATCGAATGCAATATCACGCGCCCGGTGCACCGGCGCTGGCTGAGCGTGTTGTTTCACTCTTAACCTCTGCAGGCCTGCCTGCGGATCTTCATCCGAGTCGGGGCCTTGATCATGGTGCCTGGGTACCCCTAACCGCAATGTACCCTCAAGCCAATGTACCGGTTACGCAACTTTCGCTGGCACGCAATGACAATACGGCCGCAAATTTTGCTTTAGGACAAGCACTCTCCCCTTTGCGCGATGAAGGTGTACTCATCATTGCGTCAGGCGCAATCACACATAACTTTGGTTGGCTGGACTGGAATGCAAGTGATGATCAAGCGCCCTTGCCCCAAGCCCGAATATTTACCGATTGGGTTGCCGATGCGCTGGCCACTCAGGATGTACCTGCATTACTAAAATACCGTTCTGTGCCTTACGGTGCCGACTCACACCCCACGGAAGAACATTTTTTACCGCTTTTTGTTGCCATGGGCGCTGCAGGAGATAATACCCCTATACGCTATCGCCCCAATTTCTGCTACGGTGGCCTCGCTATGGACGCTTATCTTTGGCAATAAAAGCAATTGCCGGAGCGTGACCACACTCCGACAATATGCATTCCAACTTAATTTTCTGATTAAGCGTGCGTGCTGAGCAAAGCACCGCTGATATTTTGCCCGCTACTCATATCCTGCATCAAGTTTTGCAAGAAGGTTTGCAAAGAAGGGGCACTGTTTGCCGAGGCAGCTGAAGTTTGACCTTGAGCGGCATTGATCGAATTAATCAAATTCTGGAAACTTGAATCGAGACTATTCAACGAGCTGGACGCTTGCGTGCCGGCTGTTGAACCTTGACTAGTTGCGTTCAACTGCTGCAGCAAATTCTGAATGTTGGCCGACATATTAGAGCCTTGACGTCCCGCACCTGAAACTGCGCTGCTACCATCACTATCACCATCCGAATCACTTCCAGTTGATTGACTACCGTTTGCCTGACCGAGCGAGGCAAACAGGCTTTGCAAAAATGCCTGCAATGCAGCCTGAGGGTCTTGAGTAGCGCTTGGGGCAGAACTACTGGTTGCATTAGAAGTAGATGAGGTGGAGCTTGAAGTCGCCGAGTTTCCCGACAAATCTTGCCCCAGAGCTTGTGCAATAGCATTCATAAAATTTGCTTTGCCAACGCCGCCGGTATTCCTGCTTCCCTGACTATCACCGTCAGAATCGCTCCCACCTATTTGCTGTGTTGAGCTGGTTGATGGCTGCAAATAGGACAAATTGCTAAAACCAGAAACAATATTACCGATAGAGCTCATTGGATTCTCCAATTAATTTAAATGATGACGGCCAGCTAAAAATAACCCATTGGGTCAATCTATCAGCAAGGTTCATTTTTGATTAATGGAAAAGAAGGAGAAAAATAGCGTAATTCAACTTTTTGAGGAGTGGTTCAGCTTTACCTTACCGAATGAGTCTTATTTTTCAATGTGATATATTTCTCTCAGCGGCTTTCACTTAGCTTCTGCAATTTGAGTTTAATTTCGGCCATGGCAGCACTTGCAGCTTTTTCCCCTTCCAGTATGGCGGCATGACGATCATCCAGACTTCCCTGCTCAATATTTTTTGTGACGGGGTGAATCACCACATCTGCTTTGGGTAATTCATACCGATTGATGGTTTGACTCATGATGTCGAAAGTTTGCATCAACACATCCGTGGTCGATTCAGTCGGATTATTCTCCGGCTTATTCGATATATCCACAGCAATCACAAAATCGGCACCAAGCGAGCGAGCCTCAGTTACCGGCACAGGTCTGACCAACCCCCCATCCACATAACTTCGCCCGTTAATCACAGTCGGTTGAAACAAGCCCGGTACGGCACAAGAAGCGCGTACTGCCATTCCCGTATTCCCCGTACGGAAAATAACTTCCTCACCCGTTTTCAAGTCGGTAGAAACAACAGCAAAAGTACGCTGGAGTTTCTCCAAAGGTTTTTGATTGACCTTGCGGTTAATAAACTCTTCCAACAACTGCCCGGTAAAAATGCCACGATTCGGCCAGGACCAGTCTATCACCGACCCTTCGCGCATCGGAATTGACAGTTCCTGCAATTGAAAACCGTTCAAACCGGAGGCATACAATGCACCCACAGCCGAACCGACACTGGTTCCTACAATAATATCTGGAACGATACCCTGCGACTCCAAAACCTTGATCACACCCACGTGCGCAAAGCCGCGTGATCCGCCACCGCCAAGAACCAGCGCCACTTTGGGAATAAATTTGTGCCTGATTATTTCGGGTGGCGGAGGAACATTTATATGCACCTCGGGTGGTTTGACCGAATTTTCTACCACGATTTCCGGTTTCTGCGGAACGGTGTTACAGGCTGTGATTTGTGTTGCTGCCAACACTAGAACGAACCAGCGGGCGATACTCAATTGGGCAGGCTTTTTAAAGTGAGAGAATGATTTCAATTTAATTTTTCAGCTTCATGAGCGTTCATTCCTGACCCAGCGCATCAACCCCTGCCTGGGCAATTTGACCATCCTGGAATGAACGCACACCGCTGACTCCCACTCCGCCAATGATCTGCCCATCACGAAACAGAGGCACGCCGCCTTCTGCGGGAATCACGCCGGGCAGTGCAAGGTGAATCAAGCGTCCGTTAGTCACCGCATCTTCCGATGATTTGGTCGGACGCTGGAATGCGACAGCAGCATGCGCTTTCTGAATTGCAGTTTCCACGCTACCAAACTGCGTATCGTGACTACGCTGCAGGTAAAGCAAATGCCCTCCATCGTCCACAATTGCAATGACCACTTTCCAATCATTGCGTTTCGCCTCCCCCTCGGAGGCCAAGGCGATACGCTTGGTATCTTCGAGAGTGAGAATCGGTTTACGGGTCATTGGTTTCCCTTAGTTAAACCGCAAGAGCATTAAAAATTCGGTCGCGAATCGCATCGACACTGCCGATACCCGGAATATTGATGCAGCGTGGCGCCCCTGCTTCCTTGGACTTTTCCCAGGCAGCGTAGTAATCCACCAGAGGCTTGGTTTGATCGTGATAAACCTCAAGGCGCTTCTTGACCGTTTCAGCTGCATCGTCCGGACGCTGAACGAGATCCTCACCAGTCACATCATCTTTTCCGCTTACTTTGGGTGGATTGAATGAAATATGATAAGTACGTCCCGAAGCTGGATGCACGCGACGGCCATCCATGCGCTGAATAATATCTGTGTCGGGCACTTCGATTTCCAGTACAAAATCAATATGAATGCCGCCGTCTTTCATCGCCTCAGCTTGGGGAATCGTGCGGGGGAAACCATCAAAAAGAAATCCCTTGGCGCAGTCAGCTTCCTTGATGCGTTCCTTCACCAGATTAATAATAATTTCGTCGGACACGAGTCCGCCGGCATCCATAATTTTCTTGGCAGCAACACCCAACGGGGTGCCGGCCTTGACTGCGGCACGCAACATGTCGCCGGTAGAAATTTGTGGAATGCCGAATTTTTCCTTGATGATGTTGGCTTGAGTTCCTTTACCGGCACCGGGTGCACCCAGTAATATGATTTTCATTTTATGTCTCCTCTGGTTATTAAAGTTTCGAAAGTATTTCTTGCTGCTAATAAATCTGCTTCGGTATCCACGCCACCCGGCGGAGCATCTGCAATAACGGTAACACCAATCTTGTAACCATGCCATAGTGCACGCAACTGTTCCAGCGACTCAATCTGCTCAATTGCAGCGGGGGCCAGCCTCCAGAAAGCACGAAGAAAACCCGCGCGATAGGCATATATTCCAATGTGGCGCAGCACCGTAACATTATCCGGTAATGGGTTCTCCGTTGCCTCCGACTGACTAAACGAGTCACGCGGATAGGGAATCGGTGCGCGACTGAAATAGAGCGCGTTGCCGTCCTTATCCAACACTGCCTTGACAATATTCGGATTGCGCATGGATGCTTCGTCATGAATACGGTGACACGCAGTAGCGATCGCACATTCAGGATGGTCGTACAGGTGTTGCGCTACCGCATGAATCAGGCCCGGAGGAATTAACGGCTCGTCGCCCTGAACATTAACCACGATTGTTTCATCCGGCCAATTTTGCTGTTCCACCACTTCGGCGATGCGGTCGGTACCGCTAGCGTGATGTGCGTGTGTCAAGCAGGCTTTATAGCCATGTTCATGAGCAACAGCAAGAATAGGATGATGGTCGGTCGCAATCCAGATTTGTTGCGCGCCACTTTTCGCCGCCTGCTCCGCAACCCGAATCACCATGGGTTTTCCCGCGATAGGCAAAAGCGGTTTACCCGGTAAACGGGTGGAGGCGATACGCGCCGGAATAACAACGTGGAAATTCATCACCGGATTTTTTCGACTTCTTCCGGCGTCATTACGCGCGCTTCATCCGCCAGCATGACAGGAATGTCATCCTGAATTTTAAAAGCCAGCCGGTCGGCCTTGCAGATCAATTCCTGCTCGGCTTTGTTATAAACCAGCGGTGATTTGCACAGCGGGCAAACCAGAATTTCAAGAAGCTTGGCGTCCATTCAGGGCGATCCTTTCCAGGATATATTGGGTTAGTGTCGGGTCAAGTTGCGCTTCCACGCGCAACACCCAGCAATTTTCAGGTGCGAATGACGTGCATTTTACCGCATCTTTTTCCGTCATGAGTATTGCATCGGCATCCAGACGAGCCAGATCAGCCGGTACATAGCGGTAATGGTCGGGGAAAGGACGTTTTTCCACTTCCAGGCCCAGTTTATTCAAATGCAAAAAAAATCGCTGCGGAAAGCCAATTCCGGCGATGGCACACAGTCGCAATCCCTTAAAATCGGAGGCACGCTTTTTAATTTCCGGATTAAGCAGGTTGTAAAACACCGAACCATCAAGCTGCATACGATATTCGTTGCGTGCAGATTCGCCACCATTAATAACAACCACATCCACTTCGCTCAATCGTGATCGTGCTTCCCGTAGCGGACCGGCAGGAAGCAAAAAGCCATTACCGAAACGCCGACTTCCATCCACCACCACTACTTCAGCATCGCGTTGCAAGCGATAATGTTGCAAACCATCGTCACTCAGTAAAATGTCGCAGTTCGGATGAGCGCTTAACAGTGCAAGTCCCGTTGCAGGACGATCGCGACCTACCCATACCGGGCAAAGACCGTGTTGCGCCATCAGCACCGCTTCATCACCGACGGAGTCGGTTGAACTGGAAGGATAAACAGCTTGCGGTGCAGCGTTTCCCTCTCCTCCGAAGCCCCGGCTGATAATTCCGGGATGCCACCCCTCATCAATCAATTGTTTTGCCAACCAGAGGGTGAGCGGAGTTTTTCCGCTGCCTCCGACTGTAAGATTACCGATTACAACAACAGGTACCGGGAGCCTCACGCTGGATAAAACACTGCTGCGATATAGCCTACGGCGCAAGCTGACCAACGTCCGGAAAATCAAACTGACAGGCAGAAGCAAAACATGCAGAGGAGTGATGCGATACCAATGTCGTTCCAGCCAATGCATCCTGTGCAATGCCTTTACTTCCGGCTGGCGGTAAAAGTGATGCGGCTAAATCCAGCAATTCGCGCTGATTCCATGATATTAATAACTGACTGGTGAGTTGCCTTGGCATCGGCATTGATGACAATCGAAGGGTCTTTCTGGTCGCCTGCAGCCTTGCTTAACACTTGCGCAAAGGCATCCACGTCTGTATACACAGTCACTACATCATTGACTGCATAGTGCTCGGAAGCATCGACCGAAACATTGATCTGTTTTGCCTGCTGCGTCGTCTGCTCGCCACCGGCCTGGGGTAAGTTAATCTGCAACTCGGAAAATTTTGCGTAAGTGGTGGTCACCATCATGAATATCAGGATCACCAACAACACGTCGATCATCGGGATCAAATTGATTTCCGGTTCTTCGCGTTTGCGACCGCGCTGGAAATTCATAATCGACGGGTCCCATGCACGATGTCAACCAATTTGATGGTCTGTTGTTCCATTTCAATAATCAGGCTATCTACTTTGGCACGAAAGTGGCGGTAGAATATCATGCTGGGCACCGCGACAATCAGGCCGAAAGCAGTGTTATACAGTGCAACCGAAATCCCATGCGCCAGAATGGCCGGTGTGTTGCCAACGGCAGTTTGTGCGCCAAAAATTTCGATCATTCCGACCACCGTGCCAAACAGACCGAGCAACGGGCTGATTGATGCAATGGTACCCAGTGACGTCAGAAAGCGTTCCAGTTCGTGTGTCGTTGCGCGCCCGGCTTCCTCGATGGAGTCTTTCATGACCTCCTGCGAACTTTTGATATTTCTCAATCCTGCCGCAAAAATGCGCCCCAGCGGAGAGTCTTCCTCAAGCCGCGATAACATGGCGTCACTCACGCCTCGCTGCTTAAGCTCCTGCACTACCGCATCAAGCAAATTAGCAGGTGCCACGTTTTCATTGCGCAAAAACACCAAACGTTCCGCAATTAAAGCCACAGCAACAATCGATGCGATAATCAATAACCAGATGGGCCACCCTGCAGCGTTTACAATTTCTAACACTCGACTTCTCCGATAAGCATAAAATGAGCAGGCGAGACTTTATCTTGTCACGCTTGTTTGGGCAAGTTTTAATCCGCATAATTTGAGTTAACATCGCTTTCCAAAAGCAGTTTGTTAGTTATGAACAGAAACTGTGGATAACTTTGTGTAAAAATCATCAAAAGTTAGGGATAACCCTTTATCTAATAACCATTTATACTATATTGCCTATTTTTTAATCTATTAATATTTATAATAAAAACAACAAGATAAAATAACTTACCCAAAAACATCAACCCATAAGCAAAAAAGTCACGTATTTTCAAGGATTGTGAATTACTTCGGATTGTCAATATGTTTTTAAACTCAAATGCACTGGAAAAGAACCGCGTGTTCAGCGTGCGGGAAATAAACTTTACAGCCAAGCAATTACTGGAAAACAGTTTGCCGTTGTTATGGGTACGGGGTGAAATTTCCAATTTCATCTGCGCCAGCTCAGGCCACTGGTATTTTTCGCTCAAAGATGAACAGGCACAAGTTCGCTGTGTCATGTTTCGCCACAAAAGCCAGTATCTCAATTGGCTCCCTAAAAATGGGCTGCAAGTCGAAGTGTTGGCACTGGCCACTTTATATGAAGCACGCGGCGAGTTCCAGCTAACCTTGGAGCAGATGCGCCCCGCTGGCTTGGGCGCACTCTACGAGGCATTCGAAAAACTCAAACGTAAATTGGAAAGCGAAGGCTTATTTGATGCCACACGCAAACGCGAATTACCTCCCATGCCTGCACAAATTGGCATTATCACGTCTCTTCAGGCCGCAGCACTCCGTGATGTGTTAACCACGCTCGGACGGCGTATGCCCTCCATTCCTTTGGTGATTTACCCAACACCGGTTCAGGGAGAAGGCGCTGCACAAAAAATTGCGCTGGCTATCCGCCTGGCGAATGAACGTGCCGAATGTGATGTGCTGCTGGTATGTCGCGGTGGCGGAAGCATTGAAGATTTGTGGGCGTTCAATGAAGAACCGGTAGCGCGTGCCATCGCAGCCAGCACCATTCCAATCGTAAGCGGAGTGGGACACGAGACTGATTTCACTATTGCCGATTTTGTCGCCGATGAACGGGCTCCCACTCCCACAGCAGCGGCCCAGCGCGTTGTGCCGGATCGTGATGAACTATTTAAAACCTTAAACGTCATGATGCAACATTTGCAGCGCGCGCAACACAACCGCTTGCAGAGTGCCATGCAGTCAATTGATTACCTGCAACGAAGACTGGTGCACCCCGCACAGCAATTAAAAAATAAAGAACAACAAACTGAGCAATTGCAACAGCGTATGCAGCGAGCTTTTGCGTATTACAGGCAAAAACAACAGTGGTACTGGCAGTCTCTTGCTCAACGCCTGCGAGCGTCAAGCAGCGATTACTCCAGATTGAAAGAGCGGCAAACCCGCTTGCAGGAACGGTTGATCCTGGCAATGCACTCGGCACAAATGCAACGTTCGGCACGCTTAGAAAATGCGGCGCAAAACCTGTCTATGCTCAACCCCCAACAGGTACTGGCGCGAGGTTATAGTCTGGTGCAGGATATCAATGGGATTTTGGTTACTGATATGAATCAATTGACTATTGGCAAAGAACTAGAAATCACCTTCTCCAAAGGCCGCGCACGCGCAGTGGTGAAAGAAAAAATCATTCCCTCTGCCTGACAGAAATAACAACTCTAAAGTGACCGCCCCTCTCTGTTGCTTCAAGTTCTAACAAAGGAAAATATCATGGCATTCGTTGTGGCAGCCTTATGGAAAGCTAAACCGGGCGAAGTAGAACGAATTCACGAAGTCATCAAAATAATGACACGTCTTTCTCGCAAAGAGCCGGGCAATCTATACTATCAAGCCCAAGTTTCCCCCCAAGATCCCACAAAGTTCTTTCTATACGAGCAATATACCGACTCTCAGGCCTATGAAGGCCATAAAGCAACAGAACACTTCCAGAAAAATGTGTTCGGTTACGCTCTTCATTACCTCGAATCTCGCGAAGTTAATACGTATGAGACCATCGATGACTAAGAAGCCAAACTTGCCAGTCACTGAAATCGGCCATGGAACTGATATCGCTTTAATTTTTGCACTTGTAGCTGAGCGGTTGTCTGTTTACTACGAGCATCATCAATGGTTAACCCAAGCTCAGGGGGCGAGTCTCGCTGCCGACTGGCTGTCCAGAAGTAAGTTCAGCCTGCCCCTAGATAAAAGGAGTGCATTGTCCAAGTTAAGCGATCAATTGGCGAGGCAGATTGCAGAATCACTTTCGCGGGAAGCCGGACTCTATACGATGCATGAAATGATGGAATCACTTGATCCGAACTATCAGTCCGAAATTGGTCAGTCGCTTATGAAAGAATGCGAGCGTATGCTCATCAACACCGGAGAATAAGAAAAGGCGCTGGCAGAAATCTGCAGCGCCCCTCTGATTATTGATGCTTTATAATTAAGTGACAATTTTACCCCCTCCCTGCCCTCCCCCGGTGGGAGAGGGTTCTGTACCCTCTCCCACCGGGGGAGGGCAGGGAGGGGGTTTGGGGCAACAGTGTCATGTATTTGGAAAACTCAAGCTCAATAAGACTAAGCTTTCATTAAACAACTCTGAATGGCGATAAAATTTAGCTCTTCAAATTCGTCATTCAGTTAGACAGTATTATCCGAGCAAACCTGCAACCACGGCGCGCTCTTCATGCAGTTCTTCAAGACTAACTTGCATGAGCTTGCGATCTTGTTCGGTGGTAGTCAGTCCCTGAACAATTTCATATTTACCATTCGAACAGGTCACGGGGTAGCTGTAAATCACACCTTCAGGTATGCCGTAGCTGCCATCAGAAGGAATCGCCATCGAAACCCAGTCACCCGGTTGCGTACCGAGAACCCAGTCATGCATATGTGCGATTGCTGCATTGGCTGCACTCGCAGCACTGGAGAGACCGCGCGCTTCGATAACGGCGGCGCCACGCTTTTGCACAACGGGAATAAATTCGCGTCCTACCCATTCCTTGTCCGTCAGTAAGTCACTCACCGAACGACCGCCCACTTGCGCATGAGACAAGTCAGGAAATTGGGTACTGGAGTGGTTACCCCAAATAATCATTTTGGACACATCGCGATTGGCTTGTGACAATTTGAGCGCCACTTGGGCAATCGCACGATTGTGGTCAAGACGGGTCATCGCGGTGAAGTTGCGGGGATCGATATCGGGAGCATTCTTCATGGTGATCAGGGCGTTGGTGTTGGCAGGATTCCCCACCATCAGCACCTTGATATTGCGGGAGGCATAATCGTTAATGATCTTGCCTTGTACCGAAAAGATCGCGCCGTTGGCTTCGATCAAGTCTTTGCGTTCCATACCTTTGCTGCGTGGACGTGCGCCGATCATCAAGGCGAAGTCAGAATCCTTGAAAGCCACTTTTGGATCGTCAGTCGTGATGATTTGTTCCAGCAATGGGAAGGCACAATCTTCGAGTTCCATCTTCACGCCTTGCAAAGCGGCTTGGGCTTGGGGCAAGTCGAGCAGTTGCAGAATGATAGGTTGGTCATACCCCAGCATGGCGCCATTAGCTACGCGAAATAGAGTCGCATATCCGATCTGGCCGGCTGCTCCGGTGATGGTAACGCGAACGGGTGCTTTCTTCATGTTTTGTGCTCCTGTGAAGTGAATGATAACGTTTAAGAATAAATCAAAGTGCCACTAACTGACCAATCAATAGTATCAATCTTTAATATTGAGTTAACGAATAGTTCAAGATTGAAACTCATCCCGTGCCGCTGAAGCCCGGTTAACTGGACTCCGGCGGCACGCAATATTTACCCTATCGCTGCCAACGCCGCATTGAGCGTCGCACTCGGACGCATCGCATTAGACGTTTTTTCGAAATCAGGATGGTAATAGCCGCCCATATCAACCGGTTTGCCTTGAGCCGCAATCAATTCGGCATTGATTTTTGTTTCATTCTCAGCCAGCGTCTTGGCCAACACGGTGAAACGGGCCTGAATATCTTTGTCCTTGGTTTGTTCGGCCAGTGCCTGCGCCCAGTACAAGGCGAGGTAAAAATGGCTGCCCCGGTTATCCAATTCGCCCACTTTACGTGCCGGTGATTTGTTGTTATCCAGAATTCTGGCATTAGCCAGATCAAGCGTCTCTGCCAATACCTGAGCTTTGGCATTGTTGAATTTCTGGCTCAAATGCTCCAGCGAAACACCCAGTGCCAAAAACTCGCCCAGCGAATCCCAACGCAAATAGCCTTCTTGCTGGAACTGCTGAACATGCTTCGGTGCAGAGCCGCCCGCTCCGGTTTCAAACAGTCCGCCCCCGCTCATCAGCGGCACAATCGACAACATTTTTGCGCTGGTTCCCAATTCAAGAATCGGGAACAAATCGGTCAGATAGTCACGCAACACGTTACCGGTCACAGAAATCGTATCTTTGCCGGCACGGATGCGATCAATCGACAATTGAATAGCTTCTTCCGGTGTCATGATGCGAATATCCAACCCGCTGGTATCGTGATCCTTCAAGTATTTTTCCACTTTCAGAATAATCTGGGCGTCGTGTGCGCGGTTTTTGTCCAGCCAGAAAATGGCAGGAACTCCGGTTGCACGGGCGCGCGAAACGGCCAGCTTCACCCAATCTTGAATCGGTGCATCCTTGGCCTGGCACATACGGAAGATATCGCCCTGTTCAACTTTCTTCTCAAGCAGTGTCTTGCCGGAGGCATCAACCACTCGAACGCTGCCGTTCGCCGCAATTTCAAAAGTCTTGTCATGCGAGCCGTATTCTTCGGCCTTCTGGGCCATCAAGCCCACATTCGGCACACTTCCCATAGTCTTGGGATCAAACGCACCATGTTTCTTGCAATCTTCAATCACCACCTGATAAACGCGGGCGTAGCAACGATCAGGAATCATCGCCTTGGTATCATGCAACTTGCCGTCGGTTCCCCACATTTTGCCTGAATCACGAATCATCGCGGGCATGGATGCGTCCACAATAATGTCGCTCGGCACATGCAGATTGGTGATTCCCTTATCCGAATTAACCATTGCCAATTCAGGATTCGTTTTGTAAACAGCCTGAATATCGGCTTCAATTTGGGCACGCTGAGCTTCCGGCAGCTTGGCAATCTTTGCGTAAAGATCACCCAAACCATTATTCACATTAACGCCCAGCTCCTTGATCACAGCGGCATGTTTCTCGAATACATCCTTGAAATAAACCGTCACCGCATGGCCGAACATGATGGGGTCGGAAATTTTCATCATGGTGGCTTTCAGGTGCAGTGAAAGCAATATTCCCTGCTTCTTAGCATCGGCAATTTGTTCCTGATAGAACGCACGCAGAGCACGGCGACTCATCACGCAAGCGTCGATAATCTCACCTGCTTTGAGCGTGGTTTTTTCCTTCAGAACAGTCGTTTTACCATCTTCACCGACAAACTCAATGCGCACCGGCCCCGCATCGGCAACGGTTACCGATATTTCGCTGCCGTAAAAATCCTCGCTGTTCATGTGTGCTACATGAGTCTTTGAATCCGCACTCCAGGCACCCATCTTGTGTGGGTGTTTTTGGGCGAATTGTTTGACCGATGCGGCGGCACGACGATCAGAGTTACCTTCACGCAACACGGGATTGACTGCGCTGCCGAGTACTTTTCCATAGCGGGCGCGAATTTCCTTCTCGGCATCAGTTTGTGGGTCTTCAGGAAAATCGGGGATATTGTAGCCCTGCGATTGCAATTCCTTGATTGCCGTTTTCAACTGCGGTGAAGAGGCGCTGACATTTGGCAGCTTGATGATGTTGGCTTCCGGTTGCTGTGTCAGTTCGCCCAACTCGGTTAATTCATCGGCTATTTTCTGGCTTGGAGTCAGATTTTCAGGAAAGTTCGCGAGTATCCGGCCCGCAAGGGAAATATCTCTCGTTTCAACTACTACGCCGGCAGCCTTGGTGAACGCTTGAACTATGGGAAGCAAAGAATAAGTTGCAAGTGCCGGTGCTTCATCAACCATCGTGTAAATAATTTTGTGCGTTGTCATTTTTTCTCTCTCTGTAAAAAATCGTGCTTCAGTTCAGGCAATTTTTAAAACAAAAACCGGCGTGCTGGTTAAACCTGCCGGAGACATCTTGATACAAAACGGGGATAGATTGAACATGCAGAGGCTGCCCGGACTCGGGGAGTCGTTTCAAATCACGAACTGCTTGAGACAGCAGTATTTTCAGTGTGACGTTCGTCATGGAGACGGGATTATACAATAGTTGAAATCCAACGTTCCATACTTAAATAGGTAGTCAATTCGCTCCTCTTTCGGGAAAGTCATAAAATCAATCGATGACTTCCACTTTTTTAACTTGACTGTTTTTATCAGGTAATGACCGTCGGTTGCTGACGCCCTGTGCGTTGCTTCAGATCGGATACGCCCAAAGCAATGTCAATCAATTCGGCCAGCGCCACTTGAGCATCAAGCGGGTGACGTGAAACATCGGACTCATACGCTTCAAGATACAGCCGCAAGGTCGCCCCTTCGGTGCCTGTCCCGGAAAGCCTGAAAATAATACGCGACCCGTCGGTAAAAATGATCCTTATGCCCTGCCCTTTGCTAATACTGCCGTCAACCGGATCGGTGTAACTGAAGTCGTCGCAAAACTTCACGGTATATTTGCCAAACCGGGTGCCTTCCAGTTTCGCAAATTGGTCTTTTAAATGCTGCATGACACTCTGCGCTGCTTCGGTGGGAAGGCCTTCGTAATCGAATCTCGAATAGAAATTGCGGCCATATTTTGCCCAATGTTCGCGCACGATACTTTCCACCGACTGCCTGCGAGCCGCGAGAATGTTCAGCCAGAACAACACTGCCCACAGGCCGTCTTTCTCGCGCACGTGATCGGAGCTGGTGCCAAAACTTTCTTCACCACACAGCGTCACTTTGCCCGCATCCATCAGATTGCCGAAAAATTTCCAGCCGGTGGGCGTCTCAAAGCTAGGAATATTTAGAGCCTCGGCCACTCGATCCGCTGCCGCACTGGTTGGCATCGAGCGAGCGATACCCGCCAGGCCCTGTTTGTAACCGGGCACCAGGGTTGCATTCGCCGCAATTACCGCAAGGCTATCCGAAGGGGTAACGAAGAAATGATTGCCCAGAATCATGTTTCTGTCACCGTCACCATCCGAGGCTGCGCCAAACTCCGGCGCATTGTCACCATACAATATGCCAACCAGCTCATGCGCGTAAGTCAGATTAGGATCGGGATGGCCGCCTCCAAAATCCTCCAATGGCACAAAATTCATCACGCTCCCCGCCAATGCGCCCAGCCTACGTTCCAATATTTCTTTCGCATACGGCCCGTTAACAGCGTGCATGGCATCGAATTTAATTCGAAAGCCACCTGTGAGCAATGAACGGATCGCGGCAAAATCAAACAGCGATTCCATCAGTTGAGCATAGTCGCTGACCGGATCGAACACCTCAACCTGCATCTCTCCCAGTAAAAAAGTCCCAAGTGTATCCAGCGCCACATCGGCAGCATCGAGAATACGATAGGAATCGATCGTTTTGCTTTTTGCGAAAATCGCCTCGGTCACCGTTTCGGTCGCAGGGCCGCCATTGCTGCTGTTGTACTTGATTCCGAAATCGCCGTCAGGACCGCCCGGATTATGACTGGCCGAGAGAATGATCCCGCCGAAAGTCTGATATTTACGGATCACGCACGAAGCCGCCGGAGTAGATAAAATCCCCCCCTGCCCAACCAGCACCTTGCCAAAGCCATTGGCTGCCGCCATTTTCAGGATGATTTGTATCGCCGTTCGATTGTAGAAGCGTCCGTCGCCGCCCAACGCCAACGTTGCTCCTTGTTGTGGCACGGAAATACTGTCAAAAATCGATTGCACAAAATTTTCCAGATAATGCGGCTGCTGGAATACCGGCACTTTCTTGCGCAAGCCTGAAGTGCCGGGTTTTTGATCGGAGAATGGCTGGGTGTTAACCGTACGGATGCTCATAAAAACTCCCTTGCTGGAAAAATTGTTATTTCGAGCATGATATCACCCTGACAGGTTTTGTAGGATGGGTGGAGCGTAGCGTAACCCATCGATGCCGTAGCTCATTGTAGATAAAACGATGGGTTACGCTACGCTCCACCCATGCTACTTGTCCGAGTAATGGGTTAGAATCGCGCATCTTTCAACTCAGACTTAACCGCCATGGCCCAATATGTAATGTCGATGCTCCGCGTGAGCAAAATCGTCCCTCCAAAACGTCAAATCATCAAGGATATTTCGCTGAGTTTCTTCCCAGGTGCCAAGATCGGCCTGCTGGGTCTGAACGGTTCCGGCAAATCCACCGTACTGCGCATTATGGCAGGTGCGGACAAGGAATATGACGGCGAAGTGCAGCATCTGCCGAACATTCAAATCGGATATTTACAGCAGGAGCCGCAACTAAATCCCGAGTTCACCGTGCGTCAGGAAGTCGAACAAGGTCTGGGTGAAGTTATGCAGGCGCAGAAGAAACTGGACGAAGTGTATGCTGCCTACGCCGAAGAGAACGCCAACTTCGATGCGCTCGCCGCCGAGCAGGCGCGCCTCGAAGCCATCATCGCCGCTTCCGGCAGCGATGCAGAACACCAGATGGAAATCGCCGCAGATGCATTGCGTCTGCCGGAATGGGATGCGCTGGTCAAGAATCTCTCCGGCGGTGAAAAGCGCCGCGTGGCACTGTGCAAGCTGCTACTGGAAAAGCCCGATATGCTGCTGCTGGACGAACCGACCAACCACCTCGACGCCGAATCGGTGGAATGGCTGGAACAATTCCTCGTGCGCTTCCCCGGCACCGTGGTCGCCGTCACCCATGACCGCTACTTCCTCGACAACGCCGCCGAATGGATACTCGAACTGGATCGCGGCCACGGCATTCCGTGGAAGGGCAACTACTCAAGCTGGCTGGAACAAAAGGGTGCGCGTCTAGCAACCGAGCAGAAACAACTCGACGCCCACGCCAAGTCGATGAAGCAGGAACTCGAATGGGTGCGGCAAAATCCCAAAGGACGCCAGGCGAAATCCAAGGCACGTATCGCACGTTTCGAAGAACTCAATTCGCAGGAACACCAGTCACGCAACGAGACGCAGGAAATTTTCATCCCGGTCGGCGAGCGACTGGGCAACGAGGTCATCGAGTTCAACAACGTGAGCAAGGCCTACGGCGACCGCCTGCTGATCGACAATTTCAGCTTCAAGGTGCCGCCCGGCGCCATCGTCGGCATCATCGGCCCGAACGGCGCGGGTAAATCCACGATGTTCCGCATGATCACCGGCAAGGAACAGCCGGACAGCGGCGAAGTCATGATTGGCAAGACCGTCAAGATCGCGCATGTGGATCAGGCGCGTGACTCGCTGGAAAGCGAAAAGACCGTGTTCGACGCCATCTCTGGCGGCAACGACATCCTCACCGTGGGCAAATACGAAACACCGGCGCGCGCCTACATAGGTCGCTTTAACTTCAAGGGTGGTGATCAGGCCAAGCTGGTCGGTCAGCTTTCCGGAGGTGAGCGAGGCCGTTTGCATCTGGCGCAGACGTTGATCTCCGGCGGTAATGTGTTGCTGCTCGACGAACCTTCCAACGATCTCGACGTGGAAACCCTGCGCGCGTTGGAAGATGCCTTGCTCGAATTCGCCGGCTGCGTAATGGTCATCTCCCATGACCGTTGGTTCCTCGACCGCATCGCCACCCACATCCTCGCGGCGGAAGGCGATTCCAAATGGACGTTCTTCGACGGCAACTATCAGGAGTATGAGGCGGACAAGCGGAAGCGGCTGGGTGAAGAGGGTGCGAAACCGAAGCGGATTCGGTATAAGCCGATTAGCAGGTAAACAGCTACATACTATCCTGACTAATTCGACGCGGAACATACTTATGGTAAGCGCAACTATCAAAATATTTTTGCCTCATGGAGATCCCAAAAGGCTTCGCACTGCGGAACTTTCAAATTGGACTGAAAAAGCAGTTGCGGGTCCACGAAGTGAATTTGATAACGTGCTTGCTAGAGAAGAATCGTCAAATTCAGGCGTCTATTTTCTTACTGGAAATGATCCTGAGACAGGAAAGATGGCTGTCTATATTGGTGAAGCAGAGTCCATTAAAGACCGAATTAAAGCTCATCTAGAAAAAGACTTTTGGAATCACATTGTGTTCTTTATTAGTAAAGATGAAAATCTTACGAAGGCACATATTCGCTACCTTGAAGGTCAACTTATTGAGCATGCAAAAAAAGCTGGCCGCGCAATTTTGATGAACAATCAAGGTAGCGGGTCAAAGTTGCCAGAATCATAAAATGGTATCGTCGTCTTGAAAGGATCGCAGGCTGTTCTTACAGTAAGGGAATCATCGCACAAATATCCTTGGGCGGTTTCACTGCGAGAACGTTTAAATGAGGATGGCAGTCTTGTAGTTGAAGGTGACAGATTAGTATTTGCTAAAGATGTAGAGTTCTCAAGTCCAAGCGCTGCTGCGGCAGTTATTCATGGTGGTCAGGCAAATGGATTAACAGCTTGGAAAAACAAACATGGGAAGAGCTTAAAAGAGTTAGAAGCTGCATAGCAAAGCGTAGGGCGCAATAACCAACGGGCATTGCGTCGCTTATGGACATCAACCATCGGTATCGCAATAGTTTTTCGTTAGAATGAAATCATGAGTTCCTCGGCACAAAACAAACGCATCGTCATTATCTCCGGGCCGAACGGCGCAGGGAAGACGACCTTTGCCCGTGAGTTCCTGCCCAACGAGGCGAACTGTCCGACCTTTGTGAACGCCGATTTGATTGCCGCCGGGTTGTCGCCCTTCGCACCTGATCTGGCAGCGTTCAAAGCGGGGCGATTGATGCTGGAAGCGATAGCGGACTATGCAAACGTGGCGTGAGCTTTGCATTCGAGACCACACTTTCCGGCCTGACCTATGCACGGATGATCCCGGTCTGGCGTTCGTCCGGTTATTCGGTGGACCTGGCCTTTCTGTCGTTGCCGGATGTGGAAATGGCGATAGAGCGTGTGGCGATGCGCGTCAAACAAGGCGGGCATAATGTTCCAGAGAAGGTTATCCGTCGCCGCTTCGTGCATGGCATCGCTAATTTCGAGCGCTACAAGCGGCTGGTGGATAGTTGGCAACTGTACGATAATTCCGGCGTACCCGCTGTTCTGATAGAGGAAGGACAGAATAAATGAAAGCACCTGTTTCGCACTTGAAAGATTCCAGCCTGAAAAATGCTCCGCAAGCCTTGATGCGTGCTGCGGAAAAGGCTCGCCAATTGGCTGAGCAAACCGGAACGCCATTCGTGACGCGCAAAACCTCCGCACCTATTGCCAAGGCGGGCAAACCAAAATAGTCCGGTAGGATGCGGTGAGGCGCGAACCGCATCGTTCGCGTGGATGTACCATCATTGATGCGGTTCGCAAGCTCACCACATCCTACGATGGTATTAATTAGGCCAGACTAAATAGTTTCAGGATGCCACCATGGAAATGAAAAAAATAAATTCGGGCAAGTTGCGTGCCATTGGCTACGATGCGCGCGCCCGCGGTTGCTGCAAGTCCAACTCGACAACGGCTGCACACTGCAATACAGCGGCGTGGGCGAGAATATATGGCGCCGTCTCAGCAGCTCGGGGGCGGCATGGAGCTTCTATCGCGACAACGTCGAGGAAGAGTTCACTGCGACGCGCGTTTCCGGCAGCGCTCCCGCAGGCAAGAACCCGCTTGACGAGTTATTCGGGAAACCCTGAGCGCGTAGGCTGGTGGTAAGTTTGCGAACCCCAGCATTTCGAGGACGCATGAAGCTGGGGTTCGTTCCTCACCCCAGTCTACGACACTACGACACTGAACAGCAGCGAATTACTTGGCCGCAGCAGCGTCTTTCTCACACTTCTTGATGAAACTATTCTTTGCAGCACCGGCCAGTTTCTTTTCGGCGGCTTTGGCGGCGCAATCGTCAGCGGCAAAAGCGGCATTAGCGGTGAAGAAAGCAACGATGACGGCGATGATAAATTTTTGCATGGGTTCTCCAGAGTAATGTTGAAAAAATGCACGATCCGGGCAGTCACCAGAATCTGGGTGGTGCGCATTATAATTATGCTGGCGCAAGAATGAAACCGCTGGTGAACGACTGGCAACTGTACGATAATTCGAGCGCACTAACCGTGTTGTTGGATTCTTTTGAAATGAGCTTTGCATAACATGTCATCACCTCTGAAAAATCTGCAGCCTTCCTCCGTCTGGTCGCATTTCGCCACGCTGTGCGCGATACCCCGTTCCTCGCTGCATGAGGCCCCGCTGATCGAGTATCTGATCGGATGGGCGCAGACGCGCGACATTGCTGCCCGCGTCGATGGTGCAGGCAACCTGATCCTGAGCAAGCCCGCCAGCCCCGGCTGTGAGGCAAGGCCCGGCGTAATTATGCAAGGCCATCTCGACATGGTGTGCCAGATCAATGCCGGAACCGTGCATAACTTCGAACGCGACCCGATCCGCACAGTAGTGCGCGATGGCTGGGTCATTGCGGAGGACACCACGCTGGGTGCGGACAACGGCATCGGCGTGGCACTTGCCCTGGCCGCACTGGAAGAACCGGGTTTGCCCCATCCGCATCTGGAAGTGCTGCTCACTGTCAACGAAGAATCCGGCATGGATGGCGCGCGCGGACTGGCTCCCGGTACCTTGCAGGGTAAGACGCTGATCAATCTGGATACCGAAGAATGGGGACATTTCTATCTGGGTTGCGCGGGTGGCGTAGATGTGGAAGTACGCCATGATTGTGCGCTAGAAAATGTACCGGCGGATTATCGACTGCTGCGCTTCGAGGTGTCCGGGTTGCACGGGGGACACTCCGGCATCGATATTCATCTCCAGCGCGGCAATGCGATCAAGCTTTTGGCGGAGGCATTGCGGGACCTGTCCGCTCATACCGATGTTCGTCTGATCGAGATGAAGGGCGGTACAGCACGAAATGCGATCCCGCGCGAAGCCTATGCATTGTGCGCGCTACCTGCTGCCGCCCTGCCTGGAATCAGCGGGTGGGTACAGCATCGGCATGAAGCATGGAGAACGCGGTTTACAGAGGAAGATGCCGAGGTTTCATTCGCATGCCGGGATGACGACACACTACCTGAAAAATCGGTTTGCAAAGCGGAGAGTGACCGTTTGGTAGCCTTCCTCGACACCGCCATCAATGGCGTGTCGAGCATGAGCAATGACTTTCCCGGCGTGACCGACACCTCTTCCAACCTTGGCGTGCTTGTGCTGGAGCAGGGCAAATTAAAAGTGACCTTCAAGGTGCGTTCGCTACACGATGCCCGTGCCGATGCGCTCGCCGACAAGCTGGTTTCGTATGCAGCCGGTTACAATCTGCACGCATGGAAAGACGGTGCTTATCCGGGTTGGACGCCGAACCCGTCCTCTGCTTTGCTCGCGCTATGCCAACTGGTTTACACCGCCCAATTTGGCCAGCCCGCCGGGTTGCAAGTCATTCACGCTGGGCTGGAATGCGGCTTGCTCGCTGCCAGTCATCCGCATTTGGATATGATCTCCTTTGGACCGGATATTCGCGGTGCGCACGCGCCCGGAGAACGGGTGGAAATTGCATCGGTAGAACGCTGCTGGATTTTACTCCAGGCGGTGTTACAGGCACTGGCTCAAACTGACAATCTTGATTCAGACGCTGACCTTAACCTCTAGCCCCAATGCTCGAACCCGGTCGGCAAAAGCTTCCATCTGCTGACTGTTCAGCGCTGATAAGCGTGGCGCTTCCAGCTGCAACGAAGGACGTGCCAAGGTGTAAAGCAATACCCCCTGCGGATTAATTCCCTCACGTAACAAGCTGCTCAAAAATTCCAGATAGTCATTTTCGTCCTGCTTTTCCGGTGCCACTCCGTCCAAAGCAAACCAGCAGGTTTGCAGCCAGGTTGTGCACAGGGAAATCGCCGTAGCCAGATTTTCGCGCACTTTGACCAAGCTGGCCCGAGTGTCGTTAATTCGCTGCATCCCGGCTTCACTGGCGCGGTCAAGTTTAAACCAAACCTCGCCATTCAGATGGGACAGCTGACGTAATCCTTGCTGTACAGTGTCGCGAAAAATCAAACTGCCATTGGTAATAACCACCAGCTTAATGTCGGCGGGCAACACCAATTCCTTTCTGAGTCGTCCGATCAGCGCAATAACCTGTGCAAATTCTTCCGCGCTGGTGGGTTCTCCATTGCCGGACAGGGCAATGTCGTTAATGCGGCGGGCTTCTTCCGGAACACGTCTCTGCATAAAGTCGCCGTGCAACAACTCATGCAGAAAATTGCGTAATTCCTGTTCCAGCAAGACGAGATCAACCGCCGGTGCAGTGCCGCGCACCAGCTCCGGTACTTGGCAATAGATACAACGCCAGTTGCAAGCGCTATTGATATTTAAATTGATACCGACCGAGACTCCGCCGGCACGGCGCGATACCACCGGGTAAACATAGCGCAGCCCGGCACTGTCACGGCTATGATCGTTTGAGGTGAGATTTTCCCCGCTCAAGGTCGGCTGTAGGTCAGATATTTGGAAGGATCAACCGGTTTGCCTAACTTACGAATTTCAAAATGCAATTCGACCTGATCAGAATCCGTGTTGCCCATTTCGGCTATTTTTTGTCCTTTGGTGACAGTCTGCCCTTCTTTTACCATCACTTGATCATTATGCGCGTAGGCACTTAAATAGGTATTGTTATGCTTGATGATAATCAGTTTGCCGTAGCCGCGCAGGCCATTGCCACTGTAAACAACCTTGCCCGCCGCACTAGCTACAATGTTTTGACCCTTGGTACCTGTAATATCGATTCCCTTGCGATTGTCACTTTCAGAAAATTCCGCAATCACTTTGCCCAAAGTAGGCATGCCCCATTCCAGAGACTCATCGGATGGTACGGTATCGTTTATCACTTCCAGTTTGGGCTTGGGTTCAGGCTTCGGCTCAAGCTTGGGTTCGACTTTAGCCACCACAACCGGTTCAGGTTTGCGCACAACTTCCTGTAACTTTTGAATCTCTGCGACCGCCTGATCGGAATAAGGAAGCATCGCCACTTTGGGCTGGTCTTTAACGGGAATGACCGGCTGCTTGATTTCAAGCCCCTTAGTCTTGGGTAACTCTGCTCCATTACCTGACCCCGCCTTGAACAGGCGCAGTTCCTGTCCCGCCTGGATGACGTCCGGATTCTGAATGTTATTAATCTCAATAAGTTCGTGATAATCCAGACCATGATTGAATGCGATGCCGTATAGCGTATCGCCTTTCTGTACCACATAAATCTGCGGGCGCCAGTCCTTTTCGGGTTGCGCATTTTTTTTGGACTGGATATCGGTCACCACGGGTTCAACGCGTTTCACCAAAGGCTTTTTCTCGGTTGCATCGGATATAGGAGCGCGCACGGCGCCCGATGAACAACCCGCCAGCACAGCCGCAACCAGCACAGCAAAAATACCATTCACAATTCCGGATATCATACTTTTCCCATCAGTAATGGCACGAACTTGACCGGCTCAAGGCGAGTTTCGCGTAAGCCCTGTTCGGTACGCTCAATTAAACACAAATATTGCTCTTGCGCACCCAAAGGAAGAACCATTCTGCCGCCCACCGCAAGCTGCTCCAGCAAGGCACGGGGAACATGGGTCGCTGCGGCAGCCATGATAATGCCGTCAAAAGGTGCAATTTCGGGCAGTCCCATATTGCCGTCGGCATAGCGCAAAGCAACGTTGCGTATCTGCAATTCTTTCAGATAACCCGTTGCGCGTTCAAATAAAGGTTGCACCCGTTCAACCGAATACACTTCATCTGCCACACCGGCCAATACAGCAGCCTGATAACCGCAGCCCGTGCCGATTTCCAGAACCCGATTGAGCTGCATCCCGTTGCGCAGAATTTCGATCATGCGTGCCACAATGTAGGGCTGCGAGATGGTCTGCCCAAACCCCAGCGGCAGCGACACATCATCATAGGCACGGCTAGCCAATGCCTCATCCACAAAAATATGGCGCGGCACAGCATTCATCGCGGCCAGCACCACTTCATCCTGAATGCCTTCCGCTCGCAACCGCTCAATCAGCCGGTTGCGCGTGCGTTGCGATGTCATGCCGATTCCGGTGTGTCGTTGGATGTTCATGCACCACCGCCCTCAAGCCATCCTCGTACCGATTCAAGCTGGCTATATTGCGTCAGGTCTATTTGCAACGGCGTGATGGATACGCGCCGATTAATGATCGCATGAAAATCGGTACCTTCGCCCGCGTCCTGCGCTTTGCCCACCGCCCCGACCCAATAAACGGTTTCACCGTGCGGATTGGACGCTTTTACCACCGGTTCAGCTTTGTGTCTTTTTCCCAGACGGGTCACTGTGACGCCTTGCAATTGATCAAAGGGAATATCCGGTATATTGACGTTCAGTAACCAGGGATGGGTGTGGGTGTTCGTCTCAAAACGTCGCACCAAGTCCGTAGCAACACGCGCTGCTGTAGCATAGTGTGCTAACTCCCTACTTGCCAGTGATATTGCGATCGACGGGATACCCAACAGAAATCCTTCTGTAGCCGCAGCCACAGTACCTGAATAAATGGTATCGTCCCCCATGTTGGCGCCGGAGTTAATGCCGGAAATCACCATATCAGGTTGAGTGTCCAACATGCCGGTCACGGCCAAGTGCACGCAATCGGTTGGCGTGCCATTCACATAATAAAAGCCGCTGGCTGCACGCCGCAGAATAAGCGGCCGATCCAGCGTAAGCGAATTACTCGCACCGCTCCGATCGCGCTCGGGCGCAACTACCACGACTTCCGCAATGGCCGAAATCGCTTCGGCAAGGCAAGCCAGACCGGGTGAAAAATAACCATCGTCGTTACTGAGCAAAATACGCATCAATGCATTAACCTATTGTTTTATATTATTAATTATTTAATAATAAGTTATCAATACCCGCTTATATACCCGTTTTTCAAGATACCACTATGCAGTTAACGGGTTAAAATGTGGGGCTAATTCTACTATATGGCGCAAAGGGAAGGGCTTAAAAGAAATCCGCACATGGATTTTTGTGAATTGGGATTTCAAGATACCGCCAATTGTTAGCGGCTAATCATGGCCTTTCAGTTAAACTTTCCTTCCAATCACCCGTATATTTAAAAGTGGGCGCAAGCAAAGGCTCCGAAAACCAGAAATTAGTGAAGGATGTTACGTTTGACGCAAGGAACCCATAGGCGTTATCGCCGGTGCCAGAATTAGGCTGATACATAGGCAATTACATAGACCTTTTGGTCTATATGAATCGTTCATGATAGGGGATAAAATCAGCCACAGGCAATTGACATTCGGGAATGATTGCTGTCATACGTAAATCATGCTCCCAAACGAGCATAGTTAAACCCTCGAAGGAATTCTATGACTGCACCAGTCAATCATGAAATTAGTCGCCTGCTTGCGGGCAGTGAGTTATTTTCCTCCCTATCCACTGAGGCACTAAACGAGTTGGCCCTAAAAGCCGAGATTCGAACTATCCCTGAGAATGAAATCATCTTCAAGAAAGGAACAACGGGCAATGAAATGTTCGCCATACTGCATGGCAGAGTCAAGATAAGTTCATTCACCGAAGACGGCAAGGAAATGATATTTGCCATTTTGGAAAGTGGCAATTTCTTCGGTGAGACTGCACTATTAGACGGGGAGAACAGGAGTGCCACCTGCACGGCAATTGAAGATTGCCAGATGGTTGTGATTAAGCGTAATACTTTTACTTCCTATTTGGAAAAACACCCAGCTGTTGCCATTCAACTACTACGATTGCTGAGTCAAAGGTTACGTAAAGCTGATGAGCTAATGGAAGAACTTTCCTTTTATCAAATGCCAACCCGTTTGGCAAGAAAACTACTGGCACTAGCTGATGATCATGGTGATATCGTTGGGTCGAGAATTGAAATTTCCATGAATATTTCCCAGAATGAGCTGGCAAATATGGTCTGCGTCAGTCGGGAAAGTGTGAACAGGCAACTCAGCCTATGGGTTAAAGATGGAGTGATTTCATTGAGTCCGCGACTGATTGTAATTGAGGACAGAGACCAGCTTCAATGCATTGGCAGCACTACCAACCACTAAAAACAATTCTAATACTTTGCTCATTGTTTTTCTGCTGGTACTGGTCTAGCTGGGTGATATATCAAAGTATTTTCAATACAAACTGCAATGCTGTGATGTACATCACAGCTTCCTTGGCACTGTGATATATATCATACCACCCAAGTCAAATTCCCATTACCATACGCCTAACGCTGATAAAAGCGGTGCTGTGAAGAGTTAAGTGGCAAAATCGGCGAAAGTCGGTGACGCAATGCTACAGGGGCTTAAGGTTCAATACCATGCCAGCAAGCTGCCAGACGAATATGTCTGTCCCTTGTGCCACCATTTTTGCCTTTGTATAATTACTATACACAGGGTGCAAAAATCAAATCAATCAATAGTAAATATCTGCTGACAGCATTAGTGTTGTCATCTTTAACTGCATGTGGTGGTGGTGGTGGCAGCAGTTCAGGAACATCTGCAACGCCAGCAGGGGTTAGCAACTCCATAGAGTTGTCATCTTTAGCCGCATGTGGTGGCGGAGGTGCTGTTGGCAGCAGTTCAGAAACGTCTACAATGCCAGCCGTGGTTAGCAACTCCATCACAGCAAACCCTCATAGCACTGCCACTCCTTTAGCTAATATCAACTACCAAGCTATCCGTAACTTGGCGGGTACAGGCATTGGTCAAACTCTGGCCCCCTCAGATGTTCTTACGCATTATAGCTTCCCAAGCACTTTGACAGGAGCAGGACAGACTATAGCGATAGTTGATGCCCCTGGGTCTGTATATGGTGCCGCAATCGAAACTGACCTGAATACGTTCAGCACGTATTACAAGTTGCCGACATGCACTGCCACTAACGCGTGCTTCAAACAAATCGACTTGAGCAACGGTGCCAAAGTGGTTGCCAAATCAACTTCTGACTGGATGTATGAAGTTGCCTTGGATACCCAGTGGGCACATGCAATGGCTCCCGCAGCAGCCATCTTGTTGATTACGGCTAAAAGCAATGCTATAACCGACCTGCTGGCGGCAGTGCAAACGGCAGCGGCTCAACCTAACGTGGTAGCCATTTCCATGAGTTTCGGTGGTCCTGAATTCAGCGCTGAAACAGGTGCTTCATATGACGGTATTCTAAAGACCATTCAAGCCAGTGGAATTATCCTGTTCGCATCTGCTGGGGACTCTGGCAACAACGGAACAAACCAGGAATGGCCTGCCGCTTCACCTTATGTGACCACTGTTGGTGGCACTTCCATCACGACTGTTGCTTACAACTTGCCATCGGTTACTACGGAAGTGGCATGGGCTGACGGCGGTGGCGGAGCAAGTTTGTGTGAAGCTAAGCCCGCATTCCAAACATCTTCGACCATTGGGGCAACTGTAACGGCACTTGACCCGACAAAACGCGCTATTCCTGATATTGCCTACAATGCAGCCCCTTATGCCAGCCCTGTAAGTGTTGTAATAGGCGGCGGGTGGTACGGAATGGGCGGTACCAGCGCAGGCCCACCACAATGGGCAGCGATTGCAGCATTGATTGCCCAAGACCGTGCAACCAAGAAGGAAACTACACTGCAAACTTTGATGGTGGCGACCCCTAATGGTTTCAACGGGTTCCTGTATCAAGCCAAAGTGGATTCGACAGGTCTATTTGACGTGACAATGGGTTCTGACGACACTTCCACCCAAGCATGTGCAATATGTAATGCGGGCGCTGGTTACAGTGCCGTGACGGGCTTTGGCGTACCTAATGTAAACAACATACTGACATTCTTCTAAGGTGAAACGCAGCGTGGGGGTAGGAATTGCTGTGGAGGGGGCAGGCAAGATGATTGGTGCACGCGCATTGTCCTTGCGCGAAGTGGCACGGCGGGCGGAGTGTGATGTCTAGGGCGTGCATACGGACGTTCGTTCCTTGCTGAATGCAGCGCTGTTGGATAAAACCGGGGTTGTTTCGACTACGGACAATGTTATGAGAATAAAAATGTCCTGTGTCGCTATTTGACCATCTGATTCATTTCAATGATAGGCATCAGGATAGCCAACACGATAATTAACACGACCCCTCCCATCAGCAGAATCAGCAACGGTTCCAGCAGTGCGGTCAGCACAGAGGTATAACTCCCCACTTCCTGCTCCTGCTGGGTCGCTGCGCGTTCAAGCATGGCATCCAGCCTGCCGCTTGACTCGCCGCTCGAAATCAAGTGAATAAGAATAGGTGGAAACAAACCCGAAACATCCAGTGCACGGCTGAGCCCCGCGCCTTCGCGTACTTTTCTTGAAGCCTCTTCCAGGGCACGCCGCATCGGCAGGTTGCCAACCACCCCGGCAGCAGCTTGCAAGGAAACCAGCAAGGGAACGCCGCTACCTGTCAAAATAGCCAGGGTGCTGGCCATGCGTGCGGTGTTCACGCCGCTGACCAGACTTCCGACTACTGGCGTACGCAATAGGAAGCTATGCCAGCGAAATCGAATTTCTTCACGACGCAACAAAACATGAACCCCAAACCCTGCTCCTGCAAGCAAAATTAAAATGTAATACCAGGAGGCTTGCAAGATCGAACTCAGGCCAATCAGCAAACGCGTCAATAAGGGCAAGGATTGATGGGATTGCTGAAACACCCCCACCACCTGTGGCACCACATATACCAGCAATCCTGTGACCACAATGAGTGCCACTAGCGTGACAATTGCCGGATACACAAAAGCCAACCCGACTTTCTGCCGCAAAGCTTGCCGAGATTCGGTGTAATCGGCCAAACGCAGCATGACATGACTCAATTCACCCGAGGCTTCGCCTGCTTTTACCAGAGCCTGATAGATGTCGGGAAAGATACTTGAGTAGCGCCCCATTGCCTGGGCCAGCGTATGGCCTTCCATCAACTCGGCGCGCACTCCGGCCAATACCTGGCGCACCGATTCATTCTTGGTTTGCGCAATGAGTGCGCTGAACGCCTGTTCGATGGTTAGTCCAGCCTCCAGCAAAGTCGCCAATTGGCGCGTCAACAAGCTGAGTTGTGCGGAGGAAATTCCTTTACGAAAACTCCAACGTTGACCACTTCCTTTTTCCAGCGCTTCGTCCGACACCGGATGGACCGCGATTACCATCAAACCCTGTTCGCGCAGACGCATGCGAGCCTGACGCAATACATCCGCCTCAATCACTCCCTGGCAGGTATTTCCGGCGGTATCAAGAGCTTCGTAGCGAAAAGCGGCCATGGGTTTATTGGGCTGAATTAATCACGCGTCACGCGCAACAACTCTTCCAGCGAAGTAATTCCTGAAGTGACCAGACGCATTCCGTCCTGACGCAGGCCATGCATGCCATGCTGTAATGCGTATTCACGCAAAGATTGTTCGGCCACGCGATCATGGATTAAGCGGCGCAAACCGTCATCCACGCGCAGAAATTCATAAATACCGGTACGCCGACGATAGCCGCTATTTCCACAGACAGCGCAGCCTACCGGACGGTAAAGAAGAGTGGGACGTGCGCCTTCCAGCAACGCCAACTCATTTGCGACGGGCACGTAACTTTCACGACAATCGGTACAGAGACAACGTACCAAGCGCTGGGCTAACACCCCCAGCAAGCTGGAAGAGAGCAGGAACGGTTCGACTCCCATGTCCGTCAGCCGTGTCACCGAACTAGCCGTGTCATTGGTATGTAAAGTCGCCAGAACCAGGTGGCCTGTCAAACTGGCTTGCACCGCAATTTGTGCGGTTTCCAGATCCCGTATTTCACCGATCATGATCACATCCGGGTCCTGTCGCAAAATAGCACGTAACGCACGTGCGAAACTCATGTCTATACGCGGATTTACCTGAGTTTGACCAATACCGTCCAAATCATATTCAATCGGATCTTCCACAGTCAACACATTGGTCACGGTTGCGTCAATGCGGGATAAAGCAGCATACAATGTGGTGGTCTTACCTGAGCCGGTCGGGCCGGTTACCAACACTATTCCATGCGGTTGTCCCATCATGTCATCTACTGCAGCGAGGGTTGCGGCTTCCATTCCCAGGCGAGACAGATCGAGCCGGCCCGCATCCTTGTCAAGCAAACGCAACACCGCCCGTTCACCGTGTCCGGTAGGCAGTGTCGACACGCGCACATCAACCGGTCGACCTGCCAGTCGCAAAGTAATACGTCCATCCTGGGGCAGACGTTTTTCCGCAATGTCCAGTTCAGCCATGATTTTAATGCGTGACACCATGGCCGCATGCAACACGCGATGCGGTTCAACGACGTCTTTCAGTGTGCCGTCAACCCGGAAGCGAACGACCGAACGGGTTTCGAATGGCTCAATATGGATGTCGGAGGCATTCTCGCGCACAGCCTGAGTGAGCAAGGCATTGATCATGCGAATCACCGGGGCATCATTTTCCGCATCCAGCAAATCTTCGGTCTGCGGCAAATCATGAATCAGCTGCGACAGATCCATGTCCTGTTCAACATCTCCGACCATTGCCGCCGCGCCCCCTTCGGCTTGGGCATACGCTGCCGCCAAAGCCTGATCAAATGCGTCCAATTGCAACATCGTGGCCTGCAACGGCACGCCCAGCACGCGCTGAACTTCCGCCAGAGCCTCGGCCGTGGCATCGGCACGTACTTGAACTTCCGCCACGTCTTCAGAGAAATTGGTCAGCAATATCCCTTTGGCTTTGGCGAAAGGATAGGGAATTTTCCTGGAAATTTGCCGATCGGGCAGGGTTGGCTGAATTTGATCCATATCGAAACTACGGCTTCGTGGTAGCGGGTAATGACGGCGCCGGCAAAGGCTGCTTCAATTCCAGCTGCGGCACGGACGGGGCAGGCATATTGGGCAGCAGGGGGCTGGTCGACATTTGGCTTTGCTGCTGGGCTCCGCGCAAATATTCGTAGCGGCTCTGGGTCAGTCCTTGTGAATCATGCTCGGTGCGTAATATATAAGGACGCAAAAATACCATCAAATCTGTCTTGGTGTGTGTCCGTGATTCGTAGCGGAATAAACTTCCCAACCAGGGCACGTCACCGAGAAAGGGGACTTTACTTTTATTATCGCTAACCGAATCCTGGATCAACCCCCCCAGCACGATGATTTGCCCATCGTTCACAAGTACTATCGACTCCAGCGAGCGTTTATTCGTTGTCACCCCCGCAGAACTCGTGAGTGTGGTCGCATCAACACTGGATACTTCCTGATAAATCTGTAACTTGATCGTTCCCCCTTCTGATACTTGGGGTTTAATACGCAGAGTTAATCCGACGTCCTTGCGCTCGATGGTTTGAAACGGGGTCGCCGTGGCTGTCGTGCCTGTTTGAGCATAGCTTCCTGTAATGAAAGGTACATTCTGACCAACGATGATTTTGGCTTCTTCATTATCGAGCGTGAGTAAATTTGGCGTGGAAAGAATATTCGATTTCGTGTCTGTTTCCAGGGCGCTCGCAAGCATCCCCAAATTGAGAATCGGTGTTGATGAACCGGGAAGGGTAATGGTTCCGTTTGAGATCCCGATATTCAGTCCCTGGCCCAAACTGCTGAGGCTGGTTGCCGCACTTATAATGTTTCCCGAGGTACCAAAATTGGTTCCGCCGATCACTTGCGTTCCGGAGCCGTTGACACCACCCAAAGCTTGCCACTGGACACCAAATTGCGCAGCCTTGTCAGCCTCTACTTCGACGATCAACGCCTCAACGTAAACTTGCGCCCTGCGCACGTCAAGCTTCTCCACGACATCCCGCAAATTGTTATAAATCGCAGTTGGGGCAGTGATAATGAGCGAATTTGATGCCACATCGGCCTGGACGATTCCACCGCCGGTTGGCGCAGCAGAAGAAGCAAAAGTTCCTGATGCACCTGTCGCACCGGCAGTATTTGCAGATCCTGCAGCCGCGCTGGCTGTCGCCGAGGTATCGCCTGACATCACCGCGCGCAACGTTTGCGCCACCTTCGACGCCTCGGCATTTTTCAGGTAAATAACATGCATATTTCCCGGCGCAGCCGTCTCGATATCGAGTTTTTCAACCAACTCTCGCACACGCGCTATCCTTGCCGGATTGTCGGTGCTCAACAATAAACTGTTGGTTCGCGTATCCAATGTCAACACGAAACGCTGGCTGGAATCCGTACCACCACCGGGAGTACCGGTCCCGGTAGCCTGCATTAACCGATTGATCGTTTGTGCCAGCTCTGCCGCAGAAACCTGTTTGACCGGAATGACAATTGGCACTTCCGCGCTCGGCTGATCAATAGACTCCACAATCTGCTCAATGCGTTTCAGGTTACTCGCATAATCGGTCACAACCAGGGTATTACTGTTGGGGTAGGCCGTCACGATGTTATTGGGAGCAATCAACGGACGCAAAATCGGAACCAGTTGTGTGGCTGACTCATATTTCAACACATAGACCCGAGTCACCAACTTGTCACCGGAGCCATGACTATCGCCGGACGACCCAACGTAAAGCTTGGCATCTGCTTCAGGCATTACCTTGGTCACACCTCCGGATTCCACCGAGGCAAATCCCTGCAAGCGGAGTGCGGACAATAAAATATCGTAGGCCAGTGAAGAGGGAATCGGTGTTGCAGAAACGATATTGATGGTGCCCTTTACACGCGGATCAATCAGGAAATTGCGACCGGTAATATGTGACACCGCCTTGATCACTTCATCAATATCCGCGTTCACAAAGTTAAGTGAAACCTTTTCTTCCTGAGCTGTCATGCCCATTTGGGGAAATATTAGTGTCGCACAAAACAGTATTTGCAATACCCACACAACCGGACTGCGTACCATGAAGAAGCTCCAAGTCATTCTCATCCTGAATTATCCCTATAACCGATATATTTGTTTAATTACTCGCTTGCTTCAGGCGTAGATGCAACCCCGGAGGCGGAAGTTGTCTTATCTACAAGTTTCACGCGTTGCTGCACACCGGCATGTTCCACCAGAACATAGTTCGGATGAATTTCCAAAAGTTTGGTGCCGGGTATCACGTTTTCCCCCGCGGCGATCCCTACTTGATGCTTATTTTCAAGTTGCAATATCGCAAATCCGGGACGGCCCAAGGGCGGGGCAAATACACCAAGGAGCCGTAAATTTGAAGAAGGGGCTGTTTCAGAAACTGGAACTGCCAGACTTGCCACTCCAAACAGACGACCCGCTTCCATCGTGGCTCCGTGCTCCGGTACCACTGCAACTGCTGTCGAGTGCGGTGCAAACAGAACCCAAGTCCATCTGGCAATCACAATCCCCAGCGCGAGCGCACCCAACATGCGCCAATAGAGTATATACGACGAACCTGTCGCCGCTTCTGTGTTACCTTCAGAACGTGTAAATAACGAACTCAAACGCATGTTTTCCTCATTTCGTGGGCACGAAGTATACACAATCTGGATATCGGCCGGTTGCACATGGCTAACAGCCTTAGTATCCGCGACAAATTAATGTATAGTTCAACTCCCGAACTGAATTTGATAATTTACAATTCGCCGAATGCCTGAATTCTCCTTCCCTTTACTATTGCTAAAGATCATTTGCTTCAGCATGGTTTCTATTTCTGCAGTCACTGCGGCAGAAAATCTTGGACCTTTCAGTTACGTTGCACCCAAGCCAATCCAGGAACTCTGGATCAATCCGGGGTTTTATTCCTATCATTTCAACAAAGACAGGAACCTTAATAACAATAACCTGGGATTGGGAGGGGAGTATCGCTACTCAACCACCAGTTCAATTGTGGTGGGAGGATTTCACAATAGTGACTGGAAGACTTCCTATTATGCAGGATGGGATTGGCAACCGCTTGAATATGGCCCGGTTCGCCTGGGGGGGGTCATTGGGGGCATTAATGGTTATCCAAAAGCTTTTCACGGCAGTTGGTTTCCGGCAGCATTACCCCAAGCCAGCTTCGAACATAAAAACATTGGCGCAAATATTATTTTCACTCCCGGCTACAAAGACCGGCTGTACGCGGCTTTTTCTTTTCAGCTGAAGATAAAATTATTTTGAATCAACTAAAAGTAATAGAAACTGTCGATAATTCTATTGCCCTGCTCTGATCAGTCCATAAACTTCAGTCAATATTTCCTTGAAGCGTTGCGCGGGGGGAGATAGAAAGCGACCCCTGCGTAGCACCAGTCCATACCCCCTTTGCGGAAAATATTGATTTAGAGGGATGCGCACCAGGTTTTCCTGCCCGGTCAAACAGATGTCGGTCACAATGGAAATTCCCATACCTAATTCTACATATTTCTTGATAACTTCCCAGCCTCCGGCCTCGAGCGTGACGGTAAAAGTCAAATTGTGTTGCTTGAAAACATATTTGACGATACTCCAGGTGGAAAGATGTCTGGGAGGTAAAATCAGACCGTATTGGCTAACATCAGCCAGGGTAACGTTGGGTAATAACGATAATGGATGCCCAAGCGGGGCAATGAGCACCGGGTCATACATCACCACCGGCTGATAGGAAATATCATCCGGCACGTCCAGCATCGACCCCACAGCGAGGTCAATTTCGTCTGCGCGCAGCATCTTCAACCCATCGCGCCCGGTGACATTATGTATTCGCAGTTTGATGCCGGGGTAAGCCGCGACAAAGCGCTGCACCGCTTCAGGAAGAATGTAGAGAATAGTCGATTCCCCCGCACCGATGTTCAACTCCCCTGAATCAAGCAGGCCATGTTGAGCTGCAAAGTTAGCCTCCAGACTATCCATTCCATCCACCAGCGGCACAGCCAACGTATAAAGTGACTCACCATTCGGTGTCAGCGTGAGATTGGGACCCCGCCGCTCAAACAAAGTGACGCCCAACTCTCTTTCCAAAGCTTGAATTTGCAAGGTTACCGAGGGCTGGCTTAAAAATAACCGCTCCGCAGCTTTGGTAATATTGCCGCTGCGAACGACCTGACAAAACGCGCGCATCTGCTTAAGACGGTTGTTCTTATAGTATTGTTGTTTCTCAGCTGTCATCCTGACCACTCTCTATTTTCATATATTTGAAATATTAATATTAAAGATTAAAGCAATTGATTAGTCAAATAATATAATTTTGATTAACCTTTCACGACTGAGGAAAACAAATCAAAAAATAATAAATCATAAGAAAAACAATAAATCACTATCAGTTCCATCCCGGAAAAATTTCCTGATTGAGTTTGCTGGGTAAGTCCGTGCTTTTTTCGGGCTAAAGAGTAGTATAGGGTCAGCTTCAGACTAAACTAAGCGTGGATTTCATCAGGTTACTAAAATATTTTTAATTTTAGAAATCGAATAGTGAGTCCAATGCGCTTAACCGCCTGATTGGACAATTCTGATTAATGCTGACTGCAAGGAGTTTTAATGTCTCACACAACCATGGTAACCCTCGACGGCAATGAAGCCACCGCTTATATTGCCCACCTGACCAACGAAGTCATCGCAATTTACCCGATCACCCCCTCCTCGGCCATGGGGGAATATTCCGACGCATGGTCAGCCGCAGGGGTTAAAAACTTATGGGGCACAGTACCGGAAGTCATTGAAATGCAAAGTGAAGGCGGTGCCGCCGGGACCGTGCACGGGGCGTTGCAAACGGGTTCGCTAACGACCACCTTTACCGCCTCCCAGGGCTTGCTGTTGATGATTCCGAACATGTACAAAATAGCAGGGGAACTGACCTCCTTCGTCATGCATGTGGCAGCACGCTCTCTGGCTGCCCAGGGGCTTTCTATTTTTGGCGATCATGGCGATGTCATGTCAGCCCGCTCAACCGGATTTGCTTTCCTTTCATCCAACACCGTTCAGGAAGCGATGGACTTTGCGCTGATCGCCCAAGCCGCCACACTGGAAGCACGTGTGCCTATCCTGCATTTTTTCGATGGCTTCCGCACCTCTCACGAGGTAGCCAAAGTAGAACAGGTTCCTCTCGAAGTGGTGCGGGAAATGATCGACGACAAGTTAGTATTCGAGCACCGCAAGCGTGCGCTCACCCCGGATCACCCCGTGTTGCGCGGAACTTCGCAAAACCCCGACATGTACTTCCAGGCGCGTGAATCGGTGAACGTCTACTACGAAGCCATGCCGGCTATCGTACAAAAAGCAATGGACAAATTCGCCAAACTCACCGGACGCCAGTACAAACTATATGAATACGTCGGCGCTGAAGATGCAGAACGGGTGATCATCCTGATGGGATCGGGGTGTGATGCAGCGGAAGAAACTGTTCAGCATATGACCGCACGCGGTGAAAAAGTCGGCATTCTAAAAGTGCGCCTCTATCGCCCCTTTGCCGCAGAAGAATTCATCAAGGCCATTCCCGTCACTGCAACAAAAATTGCCGTGCTTGACCGAAACAAAGAACCCGGTGCCGACGGAGAGCCACTTTACAAAGATGTGGTAACCGCTCTGGCAGAATCGCTCACCTCCGGATCCAGCCGCTTCACAGCAATGCCTCGCGTAGTCGGCGGACGTTATGGCTTGTCTTCAAAAGAATTTACTCCCGGCATGATCAAAGGCGTGTTCGATGAATTAAAGAAAGCGCAACCTAAAAATCACTTTACCATCGGCATTTTCGACGACCTGACCCACACCAGCCTGGAGTGGGATGCAAACTTCCGTAACGATGCCGGGCAAAACGTTAATCGCTGTATGTTCTACGGTTTGGGCTCGGACGGAACGGTCGGTGCCAACAAGAACACGATCAAGATCATGGGAGAGGAAACCGAGCTGTACGCCCAGGGATATTTCGTTTACGACTCCAAAAAAGCGGGGGCGGCAACCATTTCCCACCTGCGTTTTTCCAAAAATCCAATCCACTCACCTTACCTGATCGGAAAAGACGACGCCAATTTTATTGGCTGTCATCAACCGGTGTTTCTGGAACGTTATGAAATGCTGGACTTCGCCGCCGAAGGAGCGGTATTTCTGGTCAACACCCCCGTTGCAGCAGACCAGGTCTGGGATATGCTCACGCACAAAATGCAGCAGCAGATCATCGCCAAGAAAATACAGTTCTACGTCATTGACGCCATTACCATCGCCAAGGCGACGGGCATGGGTAGCCGTATTAATACCATCATGCAGACGTGCTTCTTCGCCATTTCCGGCGTATTGCCACGCGACGTGGCGATCCAGCAAATCAAGTATGCAGCTGAAAAATCCTACATCAAGAAGGGTCAGGCGGTGGTGGATGCCAACTGGAAAGCCATCGACGAAACGATCGCCAATTTGCACAAGGTGAACGTGCCGTCGGTAGCCAGCAGCACCCATGAGATGCCCGCTCCGGTACCCGCCAATGCGCCGATCTTTGTTAAAAATGTCACCGCAGAAATTATGGCAGGTCGTGGCGACCGCTTGCCGGTAAGTGCTTTCCCGAATGACGGAACCTGGCCAACCGGCACGGCCATGTGGGACAAACGCAACCTGGCCACTGAAATTCCGGTATGGGATGAAGAGCTTTGCATTTACTGCGGCAAATGTCCTTTCGTATGCCCCCATTCAGCCATTCGCGCCAAAGTATTTGATGCGAATTTGGCCAAGGATGCACCTGCAACCTTCAAACACATTCAGGTTAAAGGCAAAGAGTTTGAACAAGGCATGCACATCAGCTACCAGGTTGCCCCCGAAGACTGCACCGGCTGTACCTTGTGCGCGGACATCTGTCCTGCGGTATCCAAAGTCGACGGGCATAAAGCCCTTGAGATGCGCCCGCATGCGCCCTTGCTCAAAGATGAACGTGAAAATTTTGAGTTTTTCCTGACCTTGCCCGAATTTGACCGAACCCAGTTGCGTACCTCGACCATTAAAGGATCCATGGTAATGCAGCCGCTATTCGAGTTTTCGTCGGCCTGTGTGGGCTGTGGCGAAACCCCGTACATCCGGCTGGCTACCCAGTTGTTTGGAGACCGTATGGTGGTCGCCAATGCGACCGGCTGCTCCTCCATCTATGGTGGTAACCTGCCGACCACGCCCTATGCTAAAAATGCCGAAGGACGCGGTCCGGCCTGGTCGAATTCGCTGTTTGAGGACAATGCCGAATTCGGCTTGGGTTACCGCGTCAGTATCGACAAGCATGCCGAACAGGCGCGTGAAATCATGTTGCGCCTGAAAGACCAGATTGGTGCTGATCTGGTCGCATCGCTGATCCATGCCGATCAATCTTCCGAAGCCGGAATCTATGCTCAGCGCGAGCGCATTCTGGCGTTACGTAAAGTGCTGGCGGGCATTCAATCTGATGAGGCACGTAATCTGGAAAGTCTGGCCGACTATCTGGCCAAGAAAAGCGTCTGGATTATTGGCGGCGACGGTTGGGCTTATGACATCGGTTTCGGCGGAGTGGATCATGTTCTGGCTTCCGGCCGTGACGTCAACATTCTGGTACTCGACACCGAAGTGTATTCGAACACCGGTGGACAAATGTCAAAAGCCACGCCGCTGGGTGCTATGGCCAAATTTGCTGCCGGTGGTAAACGGACCGGCAAGAAGGATCTTGGACAGATCGCCATGAGCTACGGTCATGTCTATGTTGCCCAGGTTGCTTACGGAGCAAAGGACATTCACACACTGAAGACGTTCCTTGAGGCGGAATCTTTTGAGGGGCCGTCGCTGATTATCGCCTACAGTCCTTGTATTGAACATGGCTACGATCTGGGCAAGCAACACCAGCAACAGGAACTGGCGGTCAGTTCCGGGCACTGGCCGCTGTATCGTTTTGATCCGCGCAATGAAGCACAAGGAAAAAATCCGCTGACTCTGGATTCTCAGAAACCCTCGATTTCGTACAGTGACTTTATTAAGAACGAGGCCCGCTTCCGTGGATTGGTAAAAGATATGGGTGAAGATAGCGGACAGATTCTTGCCCTTTACGATGAAGAACTGCAAAAACGCTTTGCGCATTTCGAACGGATGGCTGCTTCAACCAAGGTTAATTAAATCCCGACTTTTTGACACTGGATTGTTCGCTCATATCCTGCAGGAATTGTAGTGACTGCGCCTTGAACAATTGATAAAATGTAGGATTACGATTGACAGGCGCAGTTTGGGATGTGGTTTTAGACGCAAGAGAGTGTCGAAGCAATTGTGATGATTGGCGCGATTTAAGCGATATGGAAATGTTAACCAGGGGAATTTTATGACTGACAGTAAGCAATACATATATGAATTCGAGCATGGTGATGGGAAAAACAAAATGCTGCTTGGCGGCAAAGGTGCCAATCTTTGCGAAATGACGCAGATTGGCTTGAATGTCCCCCCGGGTTTTACCATTACCACCGATGCCTGTACTGCCTATCTGGAAAAAAGCAAGCTGCCTGACGGATTGATGGACTCAGTCAAATCCCACATGCAGGCACTTGAAAAAAAGACCGCCAAAGGTTTTGGCAGCAACGAAAATCCTTTGCTCGTCTCAGTCCGTTCCGGTTCCTCCATGTCCATGCCGGGCATGATGGACACCATTCTCAATCTGGGTCTCAATGAGACATCGCTACAAGGCTTGATCAAGCAAACCGGCAATGAGCGTTTTGCCTATGACACCTATCGCCGCTTCATCCAACTGTTCGGCAAAATCGCGCTTAACATCAGCGACGAGCATTTCGATGAACACATGACCGCGATCAAGCGCAAATATGGTGCGCCCCAGGATCTGGATTTGAATGTCGATCACCTTAAAGAACTGGCAGGTGAGTTCCTTGGCATCGTTGAGCGCCACACCGGCAAGCCCTTCCCTCAAGACCCGTACGATCAGCTGGAAATTGCTATCGGTGCAGTATTTGGTTCATGGATGGGCAAACGCGCAGTCGATTACCGCAGACAATTTAAAATCACCAAGGATCAAGCCAGCGGCACCGCTGTCAACATCTGTACCATGGTGTTCGGTAACATGGGCAATGACTCCGGCACAGGCGTGGGTTTTACCCGTAATCCCGGCACAGGCGAAAATGTCATCTACGGAGAATATCTGGTCAACGCCCAAGGTGAAGACGTGGTCGCCGGCATACGCACGCCCAAGGCCATCGCCGAAATGGAACAAGAATTGCCCGAGATCTACGGCCAATTGATGACGCTGCATAACCGACTTGAGTCACACTATCATGAAGTGCAGGATTTCGAGTTCACTATCGAGAAGGGCATTCTGTACTGCCTGCAAACACGCAACGGCAAGATGAATGCACGCGGCATGGTGCGCTCCTCGGTGGAAATGTTCAACGAAGGCCTGATTTCCAAAGAACGCGCGTTGCTGCGTATCGAACCCGCAGTTCTGGAGCAATTGCTGGTTCCCCAACTAGCCCCGAATTTCCATGGAAAATCCTTGGCGCAGGGTCTTCCCGCCTCGCCCGGTGCCGCATCCGGCAAAATCGTATTTGATGCCGACACAGCAGAAACACGCGGACGCAACGGCGAAAAAATCATTCTGGTACGCGAAGAAACCAAGCCTGAAGATATTCACGGATTCTTCCAGGCACAAGGTATTCTCACCAGCCGTGGCGGCAAGACTTCTCACGCTGCGGTGGTTGCTCGCGGTATGGGTAAACCGTGCGTTTCCGGCTGTGAACAAATTGTAATCAACGACGTGCTGCGCAGTGCACAGATTGGTGACACCACTTTACAGGAAGGCGACATCATCACCATTGACGGTGGTACAGGCCATGTTTATGCCGGTGAAGTCCCTACTGTTGAAGCAGAGTTTTCTGAAGAGCTGGTTACTTTGCTGAAGTGGGCGGATGAAATATCCCGCCTGAAAGTTATGGCCAATGCGGACAGCCCGAGCGATGCCTTGCGCGCGCGCGAATATGGGGCTATGGGGATCGGCCTGTGCCGTACCGAACGCATGTTCAACAGCACCGACCGTTTACCTATCGTTCAGGAAATGATTCTGGCTGAAACACCGGAAGATCGCCAAGCCGCACTGGATCGGTTGCTACCCATACAGCGTGCCGATTTCAAGGGTATTTTCAAGGCCATGAAAGGGCTTCCGGTCACCGTACGTCTGCTGGATCCGCCAATGCACGAATTCCTGCCCACGGCCGCACAACTCGAATTGGAAATCGCCCACCTGCACCAATTGCGCGACACCATCAAAGGACTGGAAGAACTGCCAGAAACCCTTAAGTTGCTCAACCCCAAGCTTTATATGCAATATGCAGACGGCCTGACCAAGCTGATGGGCGGATTGAGTGAATTCAAGGAATCTCACCTGGAAGAAGATGTCATCAGCCGAAAAGAAGTGATCCTGAAAAAGGTTCGCGCACTGGCTGAAGTTAACCCCATGCTCGGCCATCGCGGTGTGCGGCTGGGTATTACTTACCCTGAAATTTACTCGATGCAGATTCAAGCGATCCTGGAAGCGGCCGCATTATGTGCCCGCGAAGGCGTCGAAATTTACCCTGAAATCATGGTACCGCAAGTGGCTACGGTTGAAGAACTCAAGCGCATCCATAGTTATGTCCAGCGCATCCACAAAGTGGTATCGCTAACCCATGGTATCAATGTGCGGTTCAAATTCGGCTCCATGCTGGAAGTGGTCCGCGCCTGCATTCGCTCCGGTCGCATGGCAGAAATAGCCGAATTTTTCTCCTTCGGCACCAACGATCTGACTCAGGCCACCTTCTCATTCAGCCGCGAAGATGCGGAAAACAAATTCCTTCCTGCTTACAATGAGACTGGAATTCTGGAAGACAACCCGTTTGAGGTCCTGGATATCAAGGGCGTAGGGCAAATGATGAAACTGGCAGTGCAAAGAGGCCGCGCAACTAATCCGGATTTGAAAATCGGTATTTGCGGCGAACATGGTGGCCACCCCGCCTCCATCCACTTCTGCAATCACATTGGCCTTAACTACGTCTCTTGCTCAGGCCCCCGTGTGCCTATCGCACGTTTGGCGGCGGCACAGGCAAAGTTGCTGGAAGAGAGCTACAAAGAAGCAGATTGAGGATTTGCAGAAGCAACCACATCAGGAAAGCTGAATGCTCACTTGATAAAACCCATCAAGTCGCCCCTTCGAATAAGTTCACTTCAAAACTTATTCGAAGGAATTGGGTCTAACTGCTTCGACTTTCTGCGGTATGAAACATTTGTTCATTTTTGTGGCACCTTCAGTTGTTTTCCGACAATTTGGTCGTATTGAGGACAGACCGGCAGTGATGTTTTTAATACAACCTGTTGATCAAGCGTCATTTAAATGTCTGGCATTACTTTTGCATATACTAAGTCAACACCCCCTAATGTAGGGGAATATTCTTGAGGTCGCACCTTATGCAGTCCGTCATATCACGCCGCCGCTTTATCACTTTCGTTGCCGCAGCAGCTGGCTTGCCCATGCTACTGAAGGCAGGAGGCGCCCAAGCCAGACCGGTGCGCTGGGATGGTACCTCCATGGGAGCGCCGGCCTCCATCCAGCTTTACCACACCGACGAAGCGCAAGCTCGCACAGCCATTGCCGCCGGGCTGGACGAACTCAAACGCCTGGAAGCCATTTTCAGCGTGTACCGTAGCGATAGCGCAATCTCCCAACTCAATCGGGAAGGTGTGCTAAAAAATGCACCAAGCGATTTCATCGCCATGCTTACGCGAGCCTTGACCCTCGCCAAGATCAGTGACGGAGTGTATGACCCCACTGTACAGCCCTTATGGCAAACCTATTTCCGCCACTTCACTGCAGCCAACCCCGATCCAGCCGGCCCTGCACCACGCGACGTAGCCGCAGCACTTGCCCTGGTTGATTGGCGAGCAGTCGAGATTGATGCCGAAAATAATCATGTATCCTTTTCCCGCCCCGGCATGGGCCTAACCCTCAACAGTGGCGCCCAGGGCTACATCACCGACCGCGTGACTGACATTTTGCGCGCCCACGGATTTGATCGCATGCTGGTAGATATGGGCGAACCGCGCGCTATATCCACCAAACCCGATGGCACTGCCTGGCGCATCGGCATCGCCAATCCTGCCAATCCGGGCAGCACTCTCACCACCCTCGAAGTTGTCAACAAATGTGTCGCCACCTCCGGCGGATACGGCACCCTGTTTGATTCTGCCGGCGCTTTCACCCACATACTCAATACACGCACCGGAAGAACCGCACCTGCACTTCTGGGCGTATCCGTCGTGGCGGACAAAGGCATCATAGCCGATGGCCTGTCTACAGCCATGTTGATGGCGCCTGTTGAATTGCGGCAATCGATCCTCAAAGCTGCCGGAGGCGACAAAGCCATTTTCGTCACCCCCGAAGGCGTGATTTCGACGGTTGAAGCCTGAGATGAACACGCACACCGAAAGCACGCCGGATTTCACGGCTCCCTCGATGAACGAAGGGATTGCGCATGTAGTTTCGGTGGATCATGGAGCCGCTTGGCTGGTCCCTGAACAGACGGGGAGTTGTGGTGCCTGTGCCGCATCCGGGTCTTGCGGCGCCAAGGGTATCGGAACACTGGCAAGCCGGCTGGAATATCGTCGCTTCAAAATAGACAACGAAGTGAATCTCAGGGTGGGCGAACGTGTGGTGATCGGTATTCCAGATAACGCGCTGATTAAAGCAGCGATTACTGCCTACGCCATACCGCTTGCCACCCTTCTGCTGGCCGGTGCACTGGCACAATGGAAATTTGGCAATGACTTGGCCACCATGGCAGCCATGGTCGCCGGCCTTCTGCTAGGACTGGGATTTTCTCACCTCAGCGCAGGACGCCTGATGATGCAGGGCAATCTTGCCCCGCGCTTTCTTCGTCGCGCCCGACCCGGCGAGACTTGTAACGAATCTTGAGCAGGTAAAGGACCTCCAATGAAAGAATACATACTGTTGATGGTGAGTGCGGCCCTGGTAAACAACGTCATTCTGGCGCGATTTCTGGGACTGTGTTCGTTCATGGGGGTGACCACCCGGATAGACACCGCCATAGGCATGGGCATGGCCACCACGTTTGTGATCACTGTTTCTTCCATGGCAGACTGGGCTGTCGAATCCTTTCTGCTGCAACCGTTTGGTCTGGGCTACCTGCGCACGGTCACCTTCATTCTGGTGATTGCAGCCGCAGTGCAGTTCACCGAAATGACCGTCAAAAAAGTCTCACCCGCACTGTTTCAAATGTTGGGGATCTATTTGCCCTTGATCACCACCAACTGCGCCGTACTTGGCGTGGCACTATTACTGGTTGAAGGCAGGATGAGCTTCATTTCCAGCACCCTGTTTGCCTTTGCCTCGGCCATCGGCTACAGCCTGGTGATGGTGATTTTCGCCGGCCTGCGTGAACGGTTGTCATTGGTGGAAGTACCGCGCTTATTCGCCGGCCCGCCAATCGGTTTTATCGTCGCCAGCTTGCTGGCTCTGGCGTTCATGGGTTTTTCCGGTATGAGTACGAGTTAAGGAGAATGATATGTTAGTGGCGATCGGAAGTCTTACCGCAATGGGTGTCACACTGGGCACCATCCTCGGCGCAGCAGCAAAATTTCTTGCGGTGGAAGAAAACCCGCTGGAAGAAGAATTGAAGGCCATGCT